>Ga0224504_10000067_pt1 | contig 39982 bp, 41 predicted proteins | sample SF_Oct11_sed_USG_3_FD_170160 | JGI IMG/M metagenome (GOLD analysis project Ga0224504, IMG submission 170160) | Sediment microbial communities from San Francisco Bay, California, United States - SF_Oct11_sed_USGS_24 | ecosystem: Environmental > Aquatic > Marine > Sediment | place: USA...
AGCACGTCGGCCTCGACGTTGACCATGACGATGTGCTTGCCGGCGCGGCAGGCGGCCTGGGCGTAGGCGATGCCGGCCGCCGGATCGCCGGTCGACTCGATCACGACCTCCAGCCCGTCGGCGGCGATCAGGCCCGGGGCGTCGTCGGTCAGGTGGGTGGCGCCGGTCTCCAGCGCCTCGGCGAAGGAGCCGGCGCCGACCCGCGCTTCGTCCCAACCGGTCGCCGCGCAGGCCTTGCGCGCGCGCTCCACGTCCAGGTCGGCGACCGCCAGGACGTGCAGCCCGGGTATGACCCGTGCCTGGGCCAGGAACATGGAGCCGAACTTGCCGGCGCCGATCAACCCGGCGCGCACCGGCCGGCCCTGCGCGGCGCGCCTTTGCAGCAGCGTATAGAGATTCATCCTTCGCCCCTCTCGTCGCGGGCGCTTCCCCGCAGCGGCGCTAAGCGCCTCGCGCGAGTCTACACCGGATTCCCGGCCGGTCCAGTGGCGCGGCTGTGTCAAGTCCTGTTATCTTCGAGGCTGCCCGAAAAAAACAGCAGGAAGAGACCGATGGACGAGGACGTGTTCAATATGGAGGTGCGCAAGTTCCTCAAGAAGGTCGGCGTCACTTCGCAGCGCGAGATCGAGACCGCGGTGCGCGAAGCGCTCGCCGCCGGAAAGCTCGCCGGCGGTGAGACCCTCAAGGCCAAGGTGCACCTCACCGTCGAGGGACTCGACCTCGCCCACGACATCGACGGCGATATTTCGCTTAGTTGAGCGGAAAGGCCGGCGGCAGCGCCATCCCCTTCTCCGCCATCACGCCACGCAGGCGGTCGGGGTAGTCCGTGATGATGCCGTCGACGCCGAGATCGATCAGCGTCGCCATGTCGGCCGGGTCGTTCACGGTATAGGGCACAACCTTTAGACCCAGATTCCGGGCCTCGCGCAGGTCGACCTCGCGCAGATCGCCGTAGAACGGCGACCAGACCCGGCCTCCCGCCTGCTCGATCAGGCGCGGTACCGACCCTTCGAAGGCGTCGACATCGAGTCCCGCGGTCCAAGGCGAGGCGCCGGGCCGGCCACGCTCGACATTGTCGAGCCAGTTCTGCTCGGCCGTGAGATAGGCCGTCGCGATCTCCGGCGCCAAGTCCTGGGCCATTTTCAAGGTTCGCCAGTCGAAGGACTGCAGGGTCGTTCGCCCGGCCGCGCCCGCTTTCTGGACCGCGCCCACCAGTGCCGCGGCGAAGGCTTCGGGCGCCGGCGACTCGGCGGGCGCCAGCGGCGAGATCTTGGTTTCGATGTTGTAGCGGATGCTGCCGCCGGAGAGCGCCTCGGTCCGCGCGAAGACCGCCTCGAGGGACGGCACGGTGACGCTGTCCAGGCCCGCCTGCCCGGGAAAGCGGCGCGCAGATTTGCTGTCCGGCCGCAGGCGGCCGACGTCGTAGCCCCGGAGCTGGGCGAAATCCAGCTCGACGAGGGCCGGGCCGGGGCCCTCGAGCCAGGCGCCGTCGGGACCGCGGGTGCGTTCGGGGCTGAGCTGCTGGTCGTGATGCACGACGAGCACGGCGTCGCGGGTCATGCCGACATCCATCTCCAGCGTGGTGACGCCGAGCGCGAGCGCGCCCTCGAAGCCGGGCAGGCTGTTCTCGGGATAGAGGCCGCGCGCGCCGCGGTGGCCCTGCAAATCGAAGCTCGACGACATGGTCTGGCTCCTCGCGGTGTCCCCCCTCGGCACGAGGTAGCTGATCAGCGTGAGCCCGGCAAGGACCGCGGTGACGACCAGCCAGACGCGCGAGGCTTTCGAGAGACTAGCGGGCATGCGGCGTCCTGCCGTCTTGCCGAACGAGGGGGCGCGACGACCGCGTCATTCGGCACCATGTTCGGCGATCACGGCCAGGAAGTCCTCGCCGTAGCGGTCCAGCTTGGCCTGGCCGACGCCCGAGATACCCGCCAGCTCCTGCAGCCGGCGCGGCCGCGCCCGGGCCATGGCGGCCAGGGTCGAGTCGTGGAAGATGACGTAAGGCGGCACCTCCTGGGCCTTGGCGAACTGCAGGCGCCGGGCGCGCAGGGCCTGGAACAGGGTTTCGTCCCGCGCGTCCTCGAAAAGGACCGGCCGGCGCCCCTTGGCCGCCGCCGGACGGCCGCGCACCGGGTCGCGGCGCAGCTCGATCCGCCGCTCGCCGCGCAGCACCGGCCGCGCCTCGGGTCCGAGGCGCAGGCCGCCGTGGCCCTCGATGTCGACGGCCAGCAGGCCGAGCGACACCAGCTGGCGGAAGATCGAGCGCCACTCGGCGCGGGAGAACTCGCCGCCGATGCCGTAGGTGCTGAGCGCGTCGTGGCGGAACTTGCGGACCTTCTCGGTATCGCCGCCGAGCAGCACGTCGATGACGTGCTGGGCGCCGAAGATCTGGCCGGTGCGGTAGACGCAGGACAGCGCCTTCCGCGCCGCCTCTGTGCCGTCGAAGCTGGCCGCCGGCTCAAGGCAGGTGTCGCAGTTGCCGCAGGGCTCGGGCAGCGTCTCGCCGAAGTACTCGAGCAGCACCTGGCGGCGGCAGCGCACGGTCTCGCAATAGCCCAGCAGGGCGGCCAGCTTCTGTCGCTCGATGCGCTTCTGCCCGTCCGGCGCCGCCGAGGCCTCGAGCAGCTGGCGCAGCTTGACCACGTCCTCCAGGCCGTAGGTCATCCAGGCCTCGGACGGCAGGCCGTCGCGCCCGGCCCGTCCCGTCTCCTGGTAGTAGGCCTCGAGGCTCTTGGGCAGGTCGAGGTGCGCGACGAAGCGCACGTCCGGCTTGTCGATGCCCATGCCAAACGCGATGGTCGCGACCATCACCAGGCCGTCTTCCTTGATGAAGCGCTCCTGGTGGCGGGTCCGCACCGCCTTGTCCAGGCCGGCATGGTAGGGCAGGGCGGGAACGCCGCGCTCCGAAAGCCTCTGGGCTATTTCCTCGACTTTGGCGCGGGTCATGCAATAGACGATGCCCGACTCGCCCCCATGCCCATCGGCGAGGAAGGCCTCGAGCTGCGCGCGCGGGTTCGCCTTGGGCTGCACCCGGTAGCGGATGTTGGGCCGGTCGAAGCCGGCGACGAAGACCGCGCCGTCGGCGAGCTCCAGGTGGCGCAGGATGTCGCGGCGGGTCGGCCCGTCGGCCGTCGCGGTGAGCGCCAGGCGCGGCACCTGCGGAAAGCGCTCGTGCAGCACCGTGAGGCGGCGGTACTCGGGCCGGAAGTCGTGGCCCCACTGCGAGACGCAATGCGCCTCGTCGATCGCGAAAAGGGCGATCCGGGTGCGGCCCAACAGGCCCTGGAAGGAGTCGGTCAGGAGCCGCTCGGGCGCGACATAGATCAGGTCGAGGTCGCCCGCCTCCAGGTCGCGCTCGATCGCCAGCGCCTCGCCGTACCCGATGCTGGAGTTGAGCGCCCCGGCCCTGATCCCGGCCTGCCGCAAGGCCTCGACCTGGTCCTGCATGAGCGCGATCAGCGGCGAGACCACGACCGCGGTGCCCGGGCGGCAGAGCGCCGGGATCTGATAGCAGAGCGACTTGCCGCCGCCGGTCGGCATGAGCACGAGCGCGTCGCCGCCCTCGATCACATGCGCGATGATCTCCGCCTGCTCACCGCGGAAGGACTCGAAACCGAAAACGTCCCGCAGGACCTCGAGGGCTTGGCGCGCCATGAGTCCAGTTATAGCAAGGATAGCAGGCCGGGCCCGACCGAAAAGCGACATAGCCGTTGAGCGCGCCGCGTCCTTGCCTCAGGATGGCGCTCCAGTGTCACGGGGGAGGAGCGTTGCAATGAAGGTCGTTCAGTTTGCCCGCTACGGCGTGCCGCACGAGGTCTGCGCCTGCGTCGAGATGGAAGACCCCGGCGCGCCGGCGGCCGACGAGGTCGTGATCGCGATCGAGGCCGCGCCGATCAACCCCGCCGACCTGCTGATCATCGAAGGCCGCTATCCGGGCCCCGCCGAGTTGCCGGCGCCGCTCGGGATCGAGGGCGTGGGCCGCGTCGTCGCCGCGGGATCCGGGGTCACGGAGCTCGCCGCGGGCGACCGGGTCATGAGCCTGGCGCGCGCCAACTGGGCCGAGAGGATCACGATCAAGGCGGCCCAGGCGATCAAGCTGCCGGCCGATCTGGACGTTCTGCAGGCCGCCATGATGAAGGCCAACCCGGCGACCGCCCTGCTCATGCTGCGCGACTACGTGGACCTCGAGGCGGGCGACTGGATCATCCAGAACGCGGCCAACTCGGCGGTCGGCCAGCACGTCATCCGGCTCGCCAAGGCGCGCGGCATTCATACCGTCAACGTCGTGCGGCGCGACTCCCTTGTCGAGCCGCTCAAAGGGATCGGCGCCGACCTCGTCGTGGTGGACGGCGACGATCTGGCCGCGCGGGTGCGGGACCGGAGCGGCGGGGCGAAACTCGCGATCGACGCCATCGGCGGCGAGGCGACCTTGCGGCTGGCCGACTGCCTGGCGGACGGCGGGACGGTCGTGAACTACGGATTCCTGAGCGGCCAGCCCTGCATGATCACCCCCCATCAGGCGATCGTCCACGGCGTCACCCTGAAGGGGTTCTGGCTCGCCGGCCTGTTCCGCACGGCGGCGCCCGAGCGGATCCGGGCGATCTATGCCGAGGTTGCCCGCCATCTGGCCGACGGCACGCTCGCGGCGCCGGTCGAGGCGACCTACGACATCGCTGACATCAAGGATGCGCTGGCCCACGCCGAGCGCGAAGGCCGCGACGGCAAGATCCTGATCACGCCGAACGGCCCGGTCGGCTGACTAATCCTCCCCGGCCCGGCGCATCGCGGCGGCCAGCTCCTGGTCCCCCGGGTGGTCGCCCGCTTCCAGGGCGGTGACCACGCCACGCCGGTCCGCGTCCGTCTTGTTCTGGCTGAGCTTGGCTTTAGCCTCGAGCCGGGTGATCGGTATCTCGAAGGCGACGATGCCGCGCAGCATGCGGCGGATGTATTTGTCGTCCTGCCCAGCCATGGACCAGGGCACCGCGGAGCCGGCTTCGTGGGTTTCCACCAGACGCTCCTGATGCGCCTTGGTTCTGGCCGCGTCGTCGATGATCCGCGGCGCGCCGTAGGCGTGCACCGCCAGGTAGTTCCAGGTCGGCACCGCCGGGCCGCCGGCGTACCAGCTGGGCGAGATGTAGCCATGCGGCCCCTGGAAGATAACGAGCGCCTCGTGCCCCTCGGCATCGAGCTTGGCGAAGTCCTTCCACTGCGGGTTAGCCTTGGCCATGTGGCAGAGCAGGGTGCCGTGCGGTCCAGGCTCGGGATCGTAGAGGAAGGGCAGGTGCGTGGCCACGGGAGCGCCCTCGGCGGCGGTCACCAGGAGAGCGAAGCTGTGCTCGCGCATCATCCGGCGGGCTTCGGCCTGGTCGGTCACGGCGAAGACCTCTGGGACGTACATGGTTTTGCCTTCCCTGAAAGAGCGCCCGGCCGCCGGATCGTTTCGGCGCTTGGCCGGCACCTGCCTGCCGTGCCGCGCTGCTACCCCCTTCTTTCGAGCATCAGCTTCTTGAGCTCGGCGATCGCCTTGCCTGGGTTGAGGTTCTTGGGGCAGGTGCGGGTGCAGTTCATGATGGTGTGGCAGCGATAGAGCCGGAAGGGGTCCTCCAGTTCGTCCAGGCGCTCGCCGGCGGCCTCGTCGCGGGAATCGACGATCCAGCGGTAGGCCTGGAGCAGGACCGCCGGGCCCAGGTAGCGATCGCCGTTCCACCAGTAGCTGGGGCAGGAGGTCGAGCAGGAGAAGCAGAGGATGCACTCCCACAGGCCGTCCAGCCTGGCGCGCTCCTCGGGCGACTGCGGGCGCTCGCGCTCGGGCGCCGGGGTCTCGGCCTTGAGCCAGGGCTCGATCGCGGTGTACTGGGCATAGGCCTGGGTGAGATCGGGCACCAGGTCCTTGACCACCGGCTGGTGCGGCAGCGGATAGACCTTCACGTCGCCCTTCATGTCGCTGAGGTACTTGGTGCAGGCGAGCGTGTTGGTGCCGTCGATGTTCATGGCGCAGGAGCCGCAGACCCCCTCGCGGCAGGAGCGCCGGAAGGTCAGCGTGGCGTCGACCTCGTCCTTGATCTTGATCAGCGCGTCCAGGACCATCGGCCCGCAGTCGTCCAGGTCGAGGTGATAGGTGTCGAGGCGCGGGTTCTCGCCCGAATCCGGGTCCCAGCGGTAGACCTTGAAGGCCTTGACGGTCTTGGCGCCGTCCGGCTTCGGCCAGACCTTGCCTTTCTTGATCTTCGAGTTCTTGGGCAGGGCGAATTCGACCATGGCTGGGCTGTCTCCTCCGGCCGTCCCTTAGTAGACCCGGGCCTTGGGCGGGAAGGACTGCACCTCGTTGGTCATCGGCTGCATGTGGACCGGCCGGTAGTCGAACGTCACCTTGCCGGCTTCGTCGCACCACAGCAGGCTGTGCTTCATCCAGGTCTCGTCATCGCGTTCGGGGAAGTCCTCGCGGGCGTGCCCGCCGCGGCTCTCCTCGCGATTGAGCGCGCCGTTTATGGTCACCGTCGCCTGATAGATCAGGTTGTCGAACTCCAGGGTCTCGACCAGGTCCGAGTTCCAGATCAGCGAGCGGTCGCTGACCCCGATGTCCTGGCGCTTGGCCCAGGTCTCGGCCAGCTGGTCCACCCCCTCCTGCAGCACCTCGCCGGTGCGGAACACGGCGCAGTGGTCCTGCATGATCCTCTGCATCTCCAGGCGCAGCGCGGCGGTCGGGATCTCGCCCTTGGCGTGGCGCGCCCTGTCGAGCCGGGCGAGCGCCGGCTCGTCGGCGTCGAGCGGCAGCGGCGGGTGCGGCTCGCGCGGCTTCAGGGTCTGGGCGCAGTGCCGGCCCGCGGCGCGGCCGAAGACGACCAAGTCGAGCAGCGAGTTGGAGCCCAGGCGGTTGGCGCCGTGCACCGAGACGCAGGCCGCCTCGCCGATCGCCATGAGGCCGGGCACCGCCGACTCCGGATCGCCGTTCTCGAGCTGGACGGCCTCGCCGGTATAGAGCGCCGGGATGCCGCCCATGTTGTAGTGCACCGTCGGCAGCACCGGCATCGGCTCCTTGGTCACGTCGACGCCGGCGAAGATGCGTGCAGTCTCCGAGATGCCCGGCAGGCGCTGATGCACCAGGTCGGGGTCCAGGTGCTCGATGTGCAGGTGGATGTGGTCCTTGGCGGGACCCACGCCCCGGCCCTCGCGGATCTCCAGGGACATGGCGCGGCTGACCACGTCGCGGCTGGCCAGGTCCTTGGCGCTGGGCGCATAGCGCTCCATGAAGCGCTCGCCCTCGGAATTCGTCAGATAGCCGCCCTCGCCGCGCACCCCCTCGGTGATCAGGCAGCCGGCGCTGTAGATGCCGGTCGGGTGGAACTGCACGAACTCCATGTCCTGCAGCGGCAGGCCGGCGCGCAGCGCCATGGCGTTGCCGTCGCCGGTCTGGGTGTGGGCGCCGGTGCAGGAGAAATAGGCCCGGCCGTAGCCGCCGGTGGCCAGGATCGTCGTGTGGCCGAGAAAGCGGTGGATCGTGCCGTCGTCCAGGTTCCAGGCGACCACGCCGCGGCAGGCGCCGTCGTCCATCATCAGGTCGATGGCGAAATACTCGATGAAGAACTCGGCCCGGTTCTTCAGGCTCTGCTGATAGAGGGTGTGGAGCATGGCGTGGCCGGTCCGGTCGGCCGCCGCGCAGGTGCGGTGCGCGATGCCCTCGCCGAAGCGCGTCGTCATGCCGCCGAAGGGCCGCTGGTAGATCTTGCCCTCGGGCGTGCGGCTGAACGGCACGCCGTAGTGCTCGAGTTCGACGATCGCCGGGATCGCCTCGCGGGTCATGTACTCGATGGCGTCCTGGTCGCCCAGCCAGTCCGAGCCCTTGACCGTGTCGTACATGTGCCAGCGCCAGTCGTCCTCGCCCATGTTGCCGAGCGCCGCCGAGACGCCGCCCTGGGCCGCCACGGTATGGCTGCGGGTCGGAAACACCTTGGTGATGCAGGCGGTCTTCAGGCCGGCCTCGGCCAGGCCCAGGGTCGCGCGCAGACCGGCCCCGCCGGCGCCAACGACGACGACGTCGTAGGTGTGGTCGATGATCTCGTAGGCCGTGGTCATGGAGTCACACCCTGAACAGCAGCAGCAGGACCGAAAGCACGCCGGTCAGCCCGAGCACGATGGAGGCGGCCTGGACCGCGAGAATGGCGGTGAACTTCACGCTCTTGCGCGGCACGTAGTCCTCGATCACCTCCTGGAGCCCCCGGGCGCCGTGATAGAAGACGGCGACGATCAGCAGGAGCAGCAGGCCGGCCACCAGAGGGGAGGCGGCCCAGGCCCGCACGGTCTCGTAGCCGGCGCCGCTCATGACCGCCACCGAGGCGGCGAACCACAGGGTGAGCGGGATCAAGGCCAGCGCGGAGAAGCGCAGCCCCCACCAGTGGCCCGCGCCCTCCTTGGCGGAGCCCAGGCCGCGCACCCGGCCGAGCGGCGAGCGCCGGCTCACCAGGCGCCGCTCCGCATGGCATAGCCCAGCACCCAGCTGCCCAGGGTGAGCGCGCAGGCGGCGAACACCATCAACCAACCGGAGCGGTACAGGTCGGGCAGCTCGAGGCCATAGCCGGCGTCCCAGAACAGGTGCCGGATGCCGTTGCAGAGGTGATAGAAGAGCGCGAAGGACCAGCCGAGCAGCAGCACGCGGCCGATAATGGAGCCGATCAGGGCCTGCGCCGTGGCGAAGGCCTCGGGCCCGGCCGCCGCGGCGGCCAGCCAGTAGACCAGCAGCAACGTCCCCGGCGTCAGCGCCACGCCCGTCATACGGTGCAGGAACGACAGCACCGAGGTCAGCTGCGGCCGGTAGACCTGCAGGTGAGGCGACAGGGGCCGGTTATCGCTGGACATGAACCCGCCTTCCCCCAGAGGTCCTTTCGAGCCCCCGTCGATACGGATGGCCGCAGGAAGATTGCGAACCCGATTGACTTGGATCATTTAGCCTCCGTGACCGGAGGAGTCAACGACACCGGCCCGCCCAAAGGGCGAGCCCTTACTGCACCGCAATATGACCCCCATGACGCAGTAGACGGAGATGCACAGGCCCCAATCCCTAGGGGGTCGACTAGGAGCGGAGATTGTGCGATGCGGAATTGTGGATAAAGTTGTGAAGAAACTCGCGCAACATTGTGAAATATGATCCAAGTTATGCACAAGAAAATTACTTTGGAACGATTTTTCATATTGCCCGGAAACGGCTGCTCGGCGACCCTGTCCTGGCACGCGAAAGCGCCGGGATGTTGGCGATGCGTGAGCCGCCCGCGAAGGCGGGTTCCGTTACGGGCTTCGGCCCGGAGCGGCGTCCGATTGGAGCGACGGCGGGTCACGCGGAGACGGCTCCCGGGGATCGCGGACCTCCTCACGGAGGACCGTGGTTCGGCGAGGCCGGCGGGTCCATTTCGGTGGACGCGGGGCCGGCCCGGAGGGTCTCCCCCGGGCCCATGCCCAGACCGTCGGCCCGGAAGGCGACTGCCGGGCATTCCCGCCCTTGGCCTTCCGGTGAACCCCGCCCTCCGCCCTGCGCGGGAGAGGCGGGCCGGTCGGACGAGAGGCCCTTTCGGGGGTCTTGAGGAGGCTGGGTGTTTCCGGGACCTTCGGGATCCCACCAAGTCCTTCGGGACCTTGGCGGCGGTCCTCCGGGTTCCAAGGGCCCCCTCGGGTTCGACGGCAGGTCCTTCGGGACCATGCCGGAGAGCTTGAGGACCTTGGGGAAATCCTCGGATTTCCGCAGAAGCATCGGGTGCCTCTCGCCGGGGCCCTCCAGCCCAGGCGGCTCGGTCGACGGAGCGTTAGAGATCGTTGCGGCGAAGCCTGCCTTCGCGCCGATGGTCCGAACGCCACCGGAGAGGTTCGAGGGTCGCCCGGCGGAGCCGGCCGCAGGGTCGCGGCTTCCGGGAGGTTCGCCTCTTGAGGTCGCCGTTCCTCGCCACCGACGTGGGTCCTGCCGGGGCCGTGGTCGGGCGGAGAACGCAAAAAAGACCCCGCCGCCTTCCTGTGCAGGAGCCCTCACCGGCTCCATGAGGCGTCGGGGTCCGTGTCCTCCAGGGCACTGTCGAGAGAGCGATCTCTCGAACCCGGCGCCTCATTTCTTATGGGCCGCGACTCCGATTGTCAACCAAGTTTTGTGGTTGGCGTGCGAAAATTACTACATGTAGGGTCCATTAGGACGAAGACCGCGACAAAGGCGCCAACCACCAGCGGCGCGGCAAGAGCACCGAGTAGTCGAGGTCCAGCACCACCGCCGGGTCGTATCTGCCTTCGGAGTCCTTGTAGGGAAAATCCTCGCAGACCCGGTCCTTGGTCGCGACAGTGCGCAGACGCAGCGCGCCGACGTCGTTGCGATCGGTCAATTCGACCTTCTCGAGAACTTCCGACCAGGCATAGATCGTGTCTCCGGCAAAGCTGGGGGCGGTGTGGGCGCCGCCGTTGATCGCGGCGATCCGAAAAGCGCCGGAGAGGCCGTTGAAGCTCAGTGCGCGGGCGATCGAAATGATGTGTCCGCCGTAAACGATGCGCCGACCGAATCGGCCCTCCTTTTCGACATGCTGGTTGAAGTGGACCCGCGCCGTGTTGTGGTAGAGGCGTGCCGCCATCTGGTGCTCGGCCTCTTCGATGGTCATGCCGTCCAGGTGGTCGATCCGATCGCCCGGTGAGTAATCCTCCCAGGAGCCGCCGTGCAGGCGATCGACGTTCTGCGCCGTGACCTTGACCCCCTCCGGCACTTCGAGGTTCTCGAATGCCACTTGGTCCTGCAGCGTCGGGACCTCGGGCGGGGCGACCGGGGCCTCGGGGTCTCGCTTCCTGACCATGACCCAGCGCACGTAGCCGAGCACACGTCCGCCGCCCTCCTTGAAGCCTTCGGTGCGCACGTAGACGACGCCGGTCTTGCGGTTCGAGTTCTCCTTGAGACCGATCACCGTGCTCATCGCGTGCAAGGTCTCGCCTGGATAGACCGGCGCAAGGAAACGGCAGTCGGCGTAGCCCAGATTGGCGACCGCGTTCAGCGAGACGTCCGGCACGCTCTGGCCGAACACGATGTGAAACACCAGAAGGTCGTCGAGCGGCGCGCGTTGGTAGCCGAGCGCTTGAGCGGCTGGTGTGGATGAGTGGAGGGCAAAGCGGCTGCCATAGAGCGCCGTATAGAGCGCGCAGTCGCCTTCTGTGACGGTTCGCGGCGGCCCGTGGGGAATCGTCACCCCAAGGCTGAAATCCTCGAAAAAGCGGCCCCGATAGGTCCTGGTCACGACGTCGCGGAGTCCAGCTCTTCGATGGCCTCGGCCAGCGCGACCAGGCGTTGCGCGCTCGCCACGTGGAGGTTCTCGATCAGCTTGCCGTCGACCACCACGACGCCCTGGCCCTCGGCGGCGGCGGCGGCGTGGGCCTCGATGATCTTGTGCGACCAGGCGACCTCGTCGGGCGAGGGCGCGAAGACCTCGTTCGACTTGGCGACCTGCTTGGGGTGAATGAGCGTCTTGCCGTCGAAGCCGAGCTCCTGGCCCTGGAGGCAGGCCTCGGCAAATCCTTCGTCGTCCTGCAAATCGAGGTGCACCCCGTCGACGATGGCGAGACCGAAGGCGCGCGCGGCGAGCAGGCAGAGGCCGAGCGAGGTCAGCACCGGCAGGCGCGCATCGGTATGGCTGGCCTGCAGCTCCTTGACCAGGTCCGAGGTGCCCATGACCAGACAGGACAGCCGCTTGCTGGCCGAGGCGACCGCCTCGGCATGGAGCATGCCGAGCGGCGTCTCCATCATGCACATGATGTCCATCTCGTCCGGCGCGCCGGCCCCGACCATCTGCATCTCGAGATCGTGGACCATGGCCGCGCTCTCCACCTTGGGCAGGAGGACCGCGTCGGCGCCACTGGTCGCGACGGCCGTGAGGTCCTCGTGGCCCCAAGGCGAATCGAGCGGGTTGATACGCACGACCAGCTCGCGCTTGCCGTAGCCGCCGGCCTTCACGGCCTCGACGACCTGCTGGCGCGCCAGAGCCTTGGCGTCGGGGGCGACCGCGTCCTCGAGATCGAGGATCAGCGCGTCGGCCGGCAGGCCGCGGGCCTTTTCGAGCGCGCGCGCGTTGGAGCCGGGCATGTAGAGAACGGAACGGCGCGGCCGGGCAGCCTTGTCCATGGCCTCTCTCCCCTTGTTCCTGCCTTGGGATTCGGCCGCGGACTATAAACCCTGGGCCGCCTGTGGCAAGGTGCAGCGGTCACAGCCGGGGACCGCATTTTCTCTTTATGTCCATTCTCTCGATCCAGTCGCACGTCGCCTACGGCCATGTCGGCAATGCGGCGGCGGCCTTCCCCTTGCAGCGCCTCGGATTCGAGGTCTGGCGGGTCAACACGGTGCAGTTCTCCAACCACACCGGCTATCCCTCGTGGCGCGGCCGGGTGTTCGAGGCGGCGCACGTCGCCGAGCTGGTCGCGGGCATGGCCGAGCGCGGCGTGCTGGGCGGCTGCGACGCCGTGCTCTCGGGCTATATGGGCGACGCCGGGCTAGGCGCCGTGATCCTCGATGCGGTGGCCCGGGTGCGCGCGGAGAACCCCGCGGCGCTCTATGCCTGCGACCCGGTCATGGGCGACGTCACGCAGGGGGTCTTCGTGCGCCCGGACATCCCGGCCTTCATGCTCGAGCGGGCCGTGCCCGCGGCCGATATCATCACCCCCAACCAATTCGAGCTGGAGCTGCTCACGGGCATCGAGGTGAGCAGTCTCGCGGACGCCGTGGCGGCTGCGCGCCATGTGCTCGCACTCGGCCCCAAGGTCGTGCTAGTCACCAGCCTGAAGCACGACGCGACGGCGGCGGGCGAGATCGAGATGCTGGCGGTAACGGAGCAGGCGGCCTCGAGGGTGGTGACGCCGTTCTTCCACATGGACCCGGCGCCCAACGGCGCCGGCGACGCGCTCGCGGCCCTCTTCCTTGCTTTCTATCTGAAGGAAGGCGGGTCGATCGAGGCGGTGCCAGGGGCGCTCGGCCACGCGGCCGCCGCCATCTTCGCGGTGATCGCCGAGACCCGGCGGGCCGGCACCCGCGAGCTGCAGCTGATCGCCGCCCAGGACGAGTTCGCCCGACCGGCGCGGCGCTTTCCCGTCGCGGAGGTGACCTAATCAAACCTGGCCCGCCTCGGCCTCGGCGTCCTGGGCGAAGAGCTCCTCCAGCTCCTCGGCCGCTTCCTTGGCGAGATCGATCATCTTCTGCTCGTCGTCGTGCAGTCCGTAATGGGCGTAGAGCCGGCGTTCGTCATGCTCGCGGAACTTCTTGACCACCCTGTCCGCCTCGTAGTCGGGGAGCCCCAGGCCCTCGAGCACCGACCGCGCGATGTCGAGGCTCGAAAGAAAGGTCTCGCGTTGAATGACGGCAACCCCCAGGTCCATCAGCTGATAGGCGTGTTTGCGGTTGCGCGCACGGGCATAGATCTTCAGGTCCGGAAAATGCTTGCGCACGGTTTCCGCGGTGCGGAGGGAGGCCTCGACTTCATCGATGGCAAGCACGAAGACGACCGCCTGCTCGGCCTTGGCCGCGTGCAGCAGGTCGAGGCGCGACGGGTCGCCGTAATAGATCTTGTTGCCGTAGCGCCTGACGAAGTCGACCTGTTCCTGGCTACCCTCGAGCGCTGTGAAGCCGATCCGCTTGGCGCGCAGGATGCGCGCGACGATCTGCCCGAAGCGGCCGAATCCGGCGATGATGACCTGGTTCTCCTCGCCCGACGGGGCCTCGAAATCGTCCCCGTCGGTCTTCTTCTTCCGGCCCGGCAAGAACCTCTCCTCGGCCATGACGAGCAGCGGCGTGACCACCATGGACAGAATCACGACCAGGATGAGCAGCTTGGCAAGATCGCGTTCCATGACCTGGGAGACGACGGCCAGACCGAGGATCACGAAGGCGAATTCGCCCCCTTGAGACAGCACGACCGCGAGCTTGCCGGCAGCGCGGCTGCTGTGCCCGGCCACCTTGGCGACCCCGAAGAGCACCAGCGCCTTGAGCAGGACGAGCGCGACGACCAGGGCGCCGACCTCGAGCGGCTTTTCCAGAAGCAGGCCGAAGTCGACCGACATGCCGACGGCTATGAAGAACAGGCCCAAGAGCAGGCCCTTGAAGGGCTCGATATTCGCCTCCAGCTCATGGCGGAACTCGGAGTCGGCGAGCAGCACGCCAGCCAGGAAGGCGCCCAAGGCCATGGAGAGGCCGGCCAGCTCCATCAGCAACGCCATGCCGATCACGGTCAAGAGGGCCATGGCGGTAAAGACCTCGCGAACCCGCGTGCGGGCGGCAATGCGGAAGGCGTGGCGCAGCAGGAAGTGACCGCCGACTACCACGCCGACCAAGACCGCCGCCACCTTGAGCACGGAGAGCAGGGCACCGCCTCCGGCCACGCCCTCCGGCGCCGCGCCGAGCAGCGGTACCAGGGCCAGGATGGGGATCACGGCCAGATCCTGGAACAGCAGGATGGAGAAAGCCGCGCGGCCATGCCGGGTGGTCAGCTGGTTCCGCTCCGCCAGAATCTGCAGGGCGAAAGCGGTGGACGAAAGCGCCAACGCCAGCGAGGCGACCACCGAGGCCACGAACGGCAAGCCCAGTGCCGCGCCGCCGAGGGCCAGGAGGGCGGCCGTGAGGAGAACTTGCGCACCACCCAATCCGAAGATCGACTTGCGCATGACCCACAACCGGCCGGGCTGCAGCTCGAGGCCGATGACGAATAGCAGCAGGACGACGCCGAACTCGGCGAAGTGTAGGATCGCCTCGACGTCGCTTATGAGGCCGAGGACCGAGGGCCCGATGACCGCACCCGCCGCCAGGTAGCCGAGCACCGAGCCGAGCCCGGCGCGCTTGGAAAGCGGCACGGCCAGCACCGCCGCGCCCAGAAAGATCGCCGTCTGCCCCAAGAGTGACATGGTCCGCCAAGGCCTCCGTTCCGTTGTCCGCCCGTCGCCCGGTTCGCCGCGCCCCGAGAGCGCCATCGCTTTTCATTCTTCATATACTTCATATAGCAAAGATGCCGCGACGCCTGCTGAAACGTCTGACGCCTTCCTGCGCGGACGCACCGGCCGAAACCTGTTACCCTCCCGGCCGTGCAAGCGGGAAGGATGATCATGACCGTTGCCGCGCGCGGTTTTTTGGACCTCGTGGCCGATTTGCGGTCGGTCGCCGACAGCGATGCCTCTGGCGTCACAGACCCGATCGCGCTGCCTGCGGTGCCCGGCGGATACCTGCTGCTGGCCCGACTCGCGACCGCGCTGCCCCTGGAGGTCGCTAGGCTGTCCGCGACGACGCTGCCGGCGGGCTGGTACGTCTACGCCGGCAGCGCCCGCGGCCCCGGCGGCATCCGAGCCCGAGCGGGGCGACACCTGCAGCGCGGCAAGCGGCCGCACTGGCATGTCGACTATTTGACCGAAGCGGCGGCAGATCTCTGGGTCTTCGCCGCTCCGGGCGGGAGGGAGTGCGACCTGCTGCGCGGACTCCTGGCGCGGCCCGCTTTCGACACAGCCCTCGCCGGGTTCGGCAGCAGCGACTGCCGCTTCTGTGCTAGCCACCTGCTGGCCGTACGCCCGGGCCACGCCGGACAGGATCGGCACTGCCCGGAACCCGGGCGCCGCCGCACAGGCGCTCAGTTTAAATAATCGCTGGTCAGCTTCTCGGCGATCTGCACGGTGTTCAGGGCCGCGCCCTTGCGCAGGTTGTCCGAGACCACCCAGAGCGACAGGCCGTTCTCGACCGTCGGGTCGCTGCGGATGCGGCTGACGAAGACAGCGTCCTCGCCCGCGCACTCGGCCGGGGTGACATAGCCATCGTCGGCCCGGCGGTCGATCACCGTGACGCCCGGCTGGTTGCGCAGCGCCCGGCGCGCCTCGTCCTCGTCGACCGGGTTCTCGAACTCGAGGTTGACCGCCTCGGCGTGGCCGATGAAGACCGGAACGCGCACGCAGGTCGCGGTGACCAGGATCGAGGGGTCGAGGATCTTCTTGGTCTCGACCACCATCTTCCACTCTTCCTTGGTCGAGCCGTCTTCCATGAAGACGTCGATCTGCGGGATCACGTTGAAGGCGATCTGCTTGGTGAACTGTTCGGGCCTGACCGGCTCGTTGACGTAGACGCCGCGGGTCTGGTTGAACAGCTCGTCCATGGCGTCCTTGCCGGCGCCCGAGGTCGATTGGTAGGTCGCCACGACGACTCGGCGGATGCGGGCCAGCTCGTGCAGCGGCTTCAGCGCCAGCACCATCTGGATGGTCGAGCAGTTCGGATTGGCGATGATATGGCGCCGGGTATAGCCGGCGATATCGTCCGGGTTGACCTCGGGCACGATCAGCGGCACGTCCGGGTCCATGCGGAACTGCGAGGTGTTGTCGATCACCACGGCGCCGGCCCGGGCCGCGCGCGGCGACTGCTCCGCAGAGACCTTGGCGCCCGGCGAGGAGAGCACGATGTCGGTGCCCTTGAAGTCGAAGCTCGAGAGATCCTGGACCTTCAGCACGTCGTCCTCGCCGAAGGAGACCTCGACCCCGGCCGAGCGCTCGGAGGCCAGCGCCACCACGTCGTCGGCCGGGAAAGCGCGCTCGGCGAGTGTGGTCAGTATTTCCCGCCCGACGGCGCCCGTGGCGCCGGCAACGGCCACCTTGTAACCCATGGAATCCGTCCGCCTGATCGTCAGAGGTACATTGATGAGAGCGGCATGAGTTACGCCGCCCGGCGGTTTATTGCAAGAAAAGACGGAGCCGGCCTTGAGGTCGTATCGGGCGGAAGACGGCGCACCACAGACGCTACCGATCCGGGTCGAGGTGTGCGGTCTCGGCCGGCGGCCGTGACAAAGGCCCCCCGCTGGGAGGCCTTTGCCGTTTCGTACCTTGAGCGGGATTCGTCAGTTCGAGCTGCTCTCGACCTTCGGCGTCTGAGGCGTGCTCTGTCCCGACTGGTCGGCCTGGGCAACTTCCAGGCTGTCCTGCGTCTGCGCAGTGGTAGTCGCGTGGCCGCAGCCGCCTTCTGCCCAGGCCGGCGCGGCTAGAACGCTCAAGGTGAAGGCAACGACCGTAAATGATTTGAGCATAGTCCACCCCTTTGCAACCATGGTATGCGAGAAGCCTAAACCGACTGCGAACTGTTCTCAAGACAATTAATCGTAAGGCCAGCCCGAGGCCCTGCGCGGAGCAAGAAAAGGACCGCCTGTCTGCGACAGGCGGTCCTAGATTGGAGCTTTCCGTAACGTAGAGATCACTTGGAGCTGCTCTCCCGTCCAGGCCGCGCAGGCGAGGGGCTGCTCGCCAGATCGATCCGCGCGACTTCGGTGCTCGTGGCGCAGATGGGCTGCGCCCTGGATCCGCGGCCGCCGCCGGCCAGGGCCGGCGCCCCGGGAGTCAAAGCGGTTCCGGAGCCGAATACGATAATCGCCAGTTCGTTATTCACGTTTTCTCACCCACCTGAACTGAAGAGCAAGACAAGGTAGGCATATGTACTACGGCGTGTCTAATCAACGCTGCGTGAGGTCGCCGCGAGGTCGGGCCCCAGGGGTCCCGGGCGCTAATCCGCCAGCTTGTCCAACTCGCGCAGGACCGAATCGCCCATCGCGGTGGTCGAGACGGTCTCCGTCCCCTCCTGGCTGATGTCGGCCGTCCGCAGTCCGCCCGCGAGCACGTTCTCGACCGCCTGGTCGAGCAGGTCCGCGCCCTCGCCCTGGTCGAAGGAGTAGCGCAGCATCATGGAGAAGCTGAGGACGCAGGCCAGGGGGTTGGCCAGGTCCTTGCCGGCGATGTCGGGCGCGCTGCCGTGGACCGGCTCGTAGAGCGCCTTGCGCCGGCCGCTCGCGTCCGCGGCGCCCAGCGAGGCCGAGGGCAGCATGCCGAGCGAGCCGGTCAGCATAGCTGCGGCATCCGACAGCATGTCGCCGAACAGGTTGTCGGTCACGATAACGTCGAACTGCTTGGGATTGCGCACCAGCTGCATGGTGCAGTTGTCGGCGTACATGTGGCTGAGCTCGGCCCGCGGGTACTCGGCGTCGTGCAGCTTCTGCACCTCCTCGCGCCACAGCACGCCGGATTCCATGACGTTGGCCTTCTCGACCGAGCAGACCCGGTTCTGCCGCTTTTCCGCCAGCTCGAAGGCGACCCGCGCCACACGCTGGATCTCGGGGGTGGTGTAGACCTGGGTGTTGATGCCGCGGCGCGTGCCGTCGGGCAGGTCCTCGATGCCGCGCGGCTCGCCGAAGTAGACCCCGCCGGTCAGCTCGCGCACGATCATGATGTCGAGGCCGCTGACCACCTCGGGCTTGAGGGTCGAGGCCGCGACCAGGGCGTCGAAGCAGATCGCCGGCCTGAGGTTGGCGAAGAGTTCCATCTCCTTGCGCAGCCTGAGCAGGCCGCGCTCCGGCTTGATCTCGAAGGCCAGGTCGTCCCACTCGGGCCCGCCGACCGCGCCGAGCAGCACGGCGTCGGCGGCCATGGCCTTGTCCAGCGTCGCGTCGGCCAGGGGCACGCCGTGGGCGTCGATGGCCGCGCCGCCGACCAGGTCCTCCTCGACCTCGAAGGTCACGACGCGGCGCCGGTCGAACCACTCGATCACGCGCCGCGCCTGGCCGAGGCACTCGGGCCCGATCCCGTCGCCGGGCAGCAAGAGAACTTTCCTGTTGGACGCCATGACCTCTCCCCTTCCCCTCTATCCCGGGCCTAGAGCCAGGGCTGTTCCTGCCTGCGTTTCGCCTCGAAGGCGTCGATCTTGTTCGCCTTCTGCAAGCTCAGCCCGATGTCGTCGAGACCGTTCATGAGGCAGTGCTTGCGGAAGGGGTCGATCTCGAACTGGACCCGCCCGCCGTCGGGCCCGGTGATCTCCTGCGTCTCCAGGTCGACGGTGACGACGGCATTGGCGCCGCGCTCGGCGTCGTCCATCAGCAGGTCGACCTGCTCTTGCGGCAGGGCGATCGGCAGGATGCCGTTCTTGAAGCAGTTGTTGTAGAAGATGTCGGCGAAGCTGGAGGCGATGATGCAGCGGATGCCGGCGTCCAAGAGCGCCCAGGGCGCGTGCTCGCGCGACGAGCCGCAGCCGAAGTTCTCGCCGGCGACCAGGATCTTCGCGTCCCTGTAAGCCGGCTGGTCGAGCACGAAGCCCTTCTTGTTGCCGTCCTCGTCGAAGCGCAGCTCGTAGAACAGGCCCTCGGAGAGCCCGGTGCGCTTGATCGTCTTGAGGAACTGTTTCGGGATAATCTTGTCGGTATCGACGTTGACCATCGGCAGCGGCGCCGCGACGCCGGTGAGTCGCGTGAATTTCTGCATGACCCCTACCCCGGTTTCTGAGACACGCCATATTCTCTTGGCGCCAACGGCGCATAATAGGCGAGGGCACGAGGCGGGCAAAAGGAATTGCGACCGGCGCCGCGGGCGCGGCCTCGAGGCTGTTAGGTGCCCCAGTAGCGGACCCGCCCGGTATCGACGTGGATGAATCCCGATTTGCTATAGAGTCCGACACCGCCGGCCTCGAGTTCGCGCGCCGCCCGGTGCAGGAGCGCGAGCTCTCGGTCGGGCAGTCGGACGTCGACCGCCATACCGCGCATATGCAGGCTGCGCTTGGCGACCCCGCCGCTCTCAGCCGAGAGCTGCGCATTGGTTTTGGGCGAGCGGTAGCCGGAGATGATCTCCAAGGGCGCCATGCTGGCGACCTTGCGGCGCAGCGCGAAGAGCAGGTCGAGCAGGTCGCGATCCATGGCGACCGCCTCCCCGGTGCGCCAGTCGCGCAGAACATGGTCGATCTCGTGCAGCGCCTCGGGCACATAGCTGCCCGCGCGGGCATAGGTGATCGACAGACGTTCGCCGGTGTGCAGCGAGACCAAGGCGAGGTCCCGTTCCGGCGGCATCGTCTCGATCAGGCGCCGCGCCGCGAGCGCGCGCGCCACCGCTAAGGTCGAGATGACGGTGCCGAAGGCGGCCACCTTTGCGGCGCGGGACAGAAACCGACGACGCGTGTCCGGCTTCCCGCAGGCCGTTCGCTGGGATCTATCTCCTGCCATCGCTGTTTTCCCGCCTCGACCGGGAGTCCCCCCCATGAGCGCGAACGCGTTGCCGAACCCAGGAACTCGCTACGAAACACCCCTAGCCATTACACGGGGCAGGCACGCGGTGCAACCGGGCTTAACGCAAGATCACGGAATTGCCTCAATTGCATGGCGGGTTCGGACAGCAGCCTATCGCCGCGCCGGCCGATCTGAAGACCTGCGGCGAAGATCGCCTCAGTAGGTCACGCGGGTCGCGCGCGGACCGAGCAGAGCGTCTGCCAGAGCATGGTCGCGCTTATAGACGTCGTTGCGGAAATGAACGCTTCCGTCCTTGTTCACCCAGGCGGTCAAGTAGCTGATATGTACGGGCAAGGGCTTGGCCAGGGTCACGACCTTCCGCTCGCCAGACTCGATCGAGGCCTCGATTTTGGCCAGCGACCAGCCGGGGTTCCCGGCCAGCACCACCTCGGCGAGCCGCGGCGGGTGTTGGACTCGAATGCAGCCGTGGCTGAAGCTGCGCGCGGCCTTATCGAACAGCGCCTTGGTCGGCGTATCGTGCAGATAGACGTTGAAGTGGTTGGGCAGCATGAACTTGATTCGACCGAGGGCGTTGCCATCGCCCGAGCCCTGGCGCAGTTTGAAGGGGAAGTCGGCAGCCGTGTATCGCTGCCAGTCAACGGTCCGCGGGTCGACCGCCGCCGCGCCGCTTTTCCAACTATTGAACACCTCGAACTTGTTGCTCGACAGGTAATTCACATTCTTCTTGATCTTGGGCAACAGTTCCTTGGACGCGATGCTCGGCGGCACATTCCAATAAGGATTGATCTCGAGATAGGTCATGTCTTTGCTGAACACCGGCGTCTTATGGTAGGGCTTGCCGATCACCACGCGCATGTCGAGTACCGTCTTCTCGCCGTCCACAAACTTGAGCGTGAAGTCCGCCAGGTTGACGAAGACATAACGCCGGCCCAGGTCGTCAGGCATCCAGCGGCGCCGTTCCAGGTTCAAAATCATCTGCTCGATGCGCGCCTCGACGGGAACGTTCAGCGCCTCGAGCGTGCGCCGGCCGAGGGCGCCATCCGCCTCCAGCCCGTGGCGAAACTGCATTTGCTTCACGGCCGCGACGAGCGCGTCGTCGTAAAGGTTCGGGTCGCCGCCCGCGCGCGCTGCGTCCTGGTCAGGCACCAGATCGCCCGAGACTCGTAGACGCGCACGCAACAGCGGGACACGAGACTCCGACATACCCGGCTTCAGGGTCGGACCGGCCGGTACCGATTGCCAACCCCCGTCGCGGGCGATCAGCCGGTAGCGGGTTAGGGCCGTCTTGAGACGGTTGTAGCGCGGCGTCTGCGGCCGGTAACGCTGGACGAAGGCCTCGAGATCCACCGCCCCGGCGGCGCCGGCTATGACCTCCGCCTTGTCGACGTCCTCGCGGAACAGAAAGAGCGCCGGGTCGGCGGCGTTCGGGGCGATCCGGCCCTGGCCCAGGTCGGCGGCAAAGCGCATGAGACCCATGCTGAGCCGCACCTCGAGCTGCGCCAACAGGTCCATGCGCGTGGCCCCCAAAAGGGCATCGATGGCGGCGCCGCCGTAGTCGTCCGGGTCCAGCGCGTCCTCGTTGGCCGCGACCAGAATTTTCGCCAGTGTGACGGCCCGCTCGCCGGCCGCTTCCGCCGTCACCCACACCGGCCGCATGCCGCGGTCGGCATAGAACCTGGTGAGCGTGGCCAGCGCCGCGGTCTCATTGTCGGCCTCCGCCACCAGCGCGCCCGAGCTCAGCTCCCGGGCGAGCGCCTCGGCAAACCCGGCGGCGGCAGCCTGCGGCGGCGCCAACAGTAGCAGAGCACAGCCGATCGAAACGATACGATTGAGCATTGACCCCTCCAGCCTTCGTGCCCTCGTTTCAAGTTGTACGCGAGCAGGCGAACTTCAACCCAGGTCTTTCGTGATGGCGGCGCTTTAACGACCGGCTGCGCCGGTTCGGTGGGCCGGGCCCGTGCGTGTTCCTGTCGGGGCGGTCAACAGCGGGCCGTGGGACGCGAGCGCCGTCGCAATCTCGATCCGAGTGCTGCGACCGGTCAGTGTTCTAACCCACCAATTCCCTGACATCGGCGATGCGCCCGGTCACGGCCGCCGCCGCGGCCATGGCGGGGCTCATCAGGTGGGTGCGGCCGCCGCGGCCCTGGCGGCCCTCGAAGTTGCGGTTCGAGGTCGAGGCGCAGCGCTCGCCCGGCTCCAGCTTGTCCGCGTTCATGGCCAGGCACATGGAACAGCCCGGCTCGCGCCACTCGAATCCGGCCTCCATAAAGACCTTGTCCAGGCCCTCTTCCTCGGCCTGGTGCTTGACCAGGCCCGAGCCCGGCACGATCAGCGCCTGCACGCCCTCGGCCACCTTGCGGCCCTTGGCCACTTGGGCGGCCTCGCGCAGGTCCTCGATGCGCCCGTTGGTGCAGGAGCCGATGAACACCTTGTCGACGGCGATCTCGCCGATCGGCGTGCCGGCGGTGAGCCCCATGTAGGCGAGCGAGCGCTCCATGGCCTGGCGCTTGCCTTCGTCCGGCGCGCTATCAGGATCGGGCACCCGGCCCGTGACCGGCACCACGTCCTCGGGGCTGGTGCCCCAGGTGACCTGAGGCGCGATCTCGGCGGCGGCCAGCGTGACCTCCTTGTCGTAGCGCGCATCCGGATCCGACGGCAGGTTGCGCCAGGAGGCCTCCGCCTGCTCCCAGGCGCCCGCCTTGGGTGCCATGGGCCGGCCCTTGATGTAGTCGAAAGTGGCCTGGTCGGGCGCGATCAGGCCGGCGCGTGCGCCCGCCTCGATCGACATGTTGCAGACCGTCATGCGGCCTTCCATGGACAGGTCCGTGATCGCCCGCCCGGCGTATTCGATGACGTGGCCAGTGCCGCCGGCGGTGCCGATCTTGCCGATGATGGCGAGGATCAGGTCCTTGCCCGTCGTGCCCGGGGGCCGCGCGCCTTCGACGGTGATCCGCATGTTCCGGGCCGGCTGCTGGATCAGCGTCTGGGTCGCCAGCACGTGCTCGACCTCGGAGGTGCCGATACCGAAGGCGAGCGCCCCGAAGGCGCCGTGGGTCGAGGTGTGCGAATCGCCGCAGACGATGGTCATGCCCGGCAGGGTAAAGCCCTGCTCGGGCCCGATGATGTGCACGATGCCCTGGCGCGGATCGTCCACCTCTATGTAGGGTACGCCGAAGTCGGCGCAGTTGCGGATCAGCGTCTCGACCTGGATGCGGCTTTCCTCGTCGGCGATGCCCGCCGAGCGGTCGGTCGTAGGCACGTTGTGGTCGGCCACGGCCAGCGTCGCCTCCGGCCGTCGCAGCTGGCGGCCGGCGAGCCTGAGGCCCTCGAAGGCCTGCGGGCTGGTCACCTCGTGCACCAGGTGGCGGTCGATATAGATCAGGCAGGTGCCGTCGTCCTGGCGGTCGACCAGGTGGCTTTCCCAGATCTTGTCGAACAGCGTGCGCCCGGCTGACATCGCTTCCTCCTCGTCGTAAGGGACGGGGAGAATAGCGCGCCGTCCCGGCCGGGCAAAGCCCGGCCGCCGCTCGGTGCAGCCGGCCTCGATACCGCCCTTTAAAGGCGGCGCCTCAGCCCTCGGCCTGCTTCTTGGCCGCCTGGGCGGCGGCGCGGGTCTCGGCCTTGACCTTGGCCGCCGCTTCGCGCTCGCCCTGGGCGGCCTTGCCGGCGGCGCCGGTGGTCTTCTCGGCGATGCGCGCGCGCTTGCCGGTGCGCCCGCGCAGGTAATAGAGCTTGGCCCGACGCACGTCGCCGCGGCGCACCAACTCGATCGAGTCGATGCGCGGGCTGTACAGCGGGAAGATGCGCTCCACGCCCTCGCCGTAGGAGATCTTGCGCACCGTGAAGGAGGAGTTGACCCCGCGGTTCTTGCGCGCAATGCACACGCCCTCGAAGGCCTGGATGCGCTCGCGCGAGCCCTCGACCACCTTGACGTTGACGCGCAGCGTGTCGCCCGGATTGAATTCGGGCTGCGCGCGCTGCTGGGCCAGCTTGGTCACCTGCTCGTGCTCGAGCTGTTCGATCGTGTTCATGGCTCTCATCCTCGGCCGTCGCTTGTTTCTTCAGTCTCTTCGTTTCGCCCGGTAGCGCGCCCAGAGGTCCGGGCGCCGCTGTTTCGTGATCCGCTCCGCCTCGGCCAGCCGCCAAAGGCGGACCTTCTCGTGGTGGCCCGAGACCAGAACCTCCGGCACCTCTCGGCCGCGCCAGTCCGCTGGGCGCGTGTAGAGCGGATACTCCAGAAGGCCCCGCTCGAAGGATTCCTCCTCCAGGCTCGCTTCGTTACCCAAGACCCCCGGCAGCAGACGCAACACCGCATCGATCAGCGCCAGGGCCGCCGGTTCACCGCCCGAGAGCAGATAGTCGCCGACGCTCACTTCCTCGACCCCACGGGCATCCAGGACCCGCTGGTCGACCCCTTCGTAGCGGCCGCACAGCAGGGTCATGCCCGGCTCCGCAGCCAACTGCCGCACCCGCGCCTGATCGAGCAGGCGCCCGCGCGGGCTTAGATAAACCACCGGCCCGGGCCGTGCCTCGACCGCGGCCAGCGCCGCGTCGACCACGTCCGGCCGCATCACCATGCCGGGCCCGCCGCCGAAGGGCTGGTCGTCGACGGACCGGTGTTTATCGCGCGCGAAGTCCCGGATGTCCAGAACCTCCAGCGCCCAAAGACCGTTTTCCAGCGCCTTGCCGGCCAAGCTGACGCCGAGCGGCCCCGGAAACACCTCCGGAAAGAGGGTGAGCACCCTCGCCGTCCAGGGTTCGGCCCGCGCGGTCATGTCGCCGCCCATCCGTCGCCAGGGCCACGAAGCGGCGCTTTATGCCGCCTCGCGCCTGCTTTGTCCAGCCCCCGCCTGCGCCCGGCCGGGCTAGCCATCTTCGGTCTCCGCCCGGTCGCCCCGGGGTTCGGTCTCGGCCGGCGGATCGACGACGATACGGCTGCTCTCGAGGTCGACGAGCGGCACCGCCACGCGATTGAAGGGCAGGAAAAGCGGCCGGCCCTCCGGCCCGCCGTCCAGTTCTAGGACATCGCCGGCGCCGAAATCGTGTACCGCCGTAACCCGGCCGAGCGGCCGGCCGTCGCGGTCCTCGGCGGCCACGCCGACCAGATCGGCATAGTAATAGGTCTCGTCCTCCTCGAGCGGCGGCAGCGCGTCGCGCGCGACATAGAGCCGTGTCCCCTTCAGCGCCTGGGCCCGGTCGCGGTCGCCGATCCCCCCGATGCGGGCCAGCAGAGCGTCCTTGACGCGGCCGGTCACGGTGAGATCGAAGCGCCGCCGGCCCTGCTCATCGCTCAACGGGCCGTAGGACGCCAAGTCCTCCGGCACCTCGGTGAAAGACTTGACGCGCACCTGGCCGCGGACGCCGTGGGGTCCGGCGATCACCCCAAGGCAGACGCGCGCCTCGCCCACGGCCGGCCCCGACGGGGCGCGCTCAGGCCTTTTTCGCCTTGTCCTCGGCGGCCTCCGTTTCGGCCGGCGCCTCCTCAGCAGCAGGCTCCTCGGCCGGGGCTTCCTCGGCAGGCGCCGCTTCGGCGGCAGCTTCCTCGGCCGGAGCTTCCTCCGCAGCAGGCTCCTCGGCCGGAACCTCCTCGGCAGGCGCTGCTTCGGCGGCGGGTTCCTCGGCCGGAGCCTCTTCCGCCGCAGGCACCTCGGCCGGGACCTCCTCGGCAGGCGCTGCTTTGGCGGCGGGTTCCTCGGCCGGAGCCTCTTCCGCCGCAGGCTCCTCGGCCGGGGCCTCCTCCGCAGGCGCCGCTTCGGCGGCAGATTCCTCGGCCGGCGCCTCTTCCGCCGCAGGCTCCTCGGCCGGGGCCTCCTCCGCAGGCGCCGCTTCGGCGGCAGATTCCTCGGCCGGCGCCTCTTCCGCCGCAGGCTCCGCGGCCGGGGCCTCCTCGGCAGGCGCCGCTTCGGCGGCGGGTTCCTCGGCCGGTGCCTCTTCGGCAACCGCAGCCTCCACAGCAGGTGCCGCCGCGGCCGCCTCCTTGGCCTCCGCGCGCTCCTTCAAGCGCTCGAGCGTCTTTGCCCTGGGCTGGCTCTTCTTGGTTTGCTCCGGGATCGCCGGCATCTGGATGATCTCGGCCTGGCCCAGGAAGCGGGCCACCCGGTCGCTCGGCCGGGCGCCGACCGAGACCCAGTGCCTGGCGCGCTCCTCGTTCAGGCTCAGACGCTCCGGGTGGTCCTTGGGCACCATCGGATTGTAGGTGCCGATCTTCTCGATGAAGCGGCCGTCGCGGGGGCTGCGCGAATCGGCCACCACGATACGGTAGAAGGGGCGCTTCTTGGCGCCGCCGCGGGCCAGTCGGATTCTCAAAGACATGGTCGTTCCTTTTGCTGGTGTCGTGTCGTCGTCGGTTATCGTCGCAGTGCCGTCAGCGCGGAAAGCCGCCGCCGCCGGGCGGCAGGCCGGGCAGGCCGTGGCGCATCAGGCCCTTCTTGTCCATCTTGGAGACCCGTTTCATCATGCGGCTGGCCTCCTTGTGTTGCTTCAGGAGCTTGTTGATCTCCTGCACGTTGGTCCCCGAGCCGCCGGCGATGCGTTGCTTGCGGCTCGCCTTGATGATCTCGGGCCGGCGCCGTTCCTTGGGGGTCATGGACGACAGGATGGCGAGCTGGCGCTTGATCACGCCGTCGTCGACCTTGGCGTCCTTCATCTGCCTCTGGATCTTGGGCACGCCGGGCAGCATGCCCATCAGGCCGCTCAATCCACCCATCTTCTGCAGCTGCCTGAGCTGGCTGGCCAGGTCGTCCAGATCGAACTTGCCCTTCTGTATCCTCTTGGCGAGCTTTTCGGCGTCGTCTTGCTCGATGGTCTCGGCCGCCTTCTCGACCAGCGAGACCACGTCGCCCATGCCCAGGATGCGGCCGGCGATCCGGTCCGGGTGGAAGGCCTCCAGCGCGTCCAGCTTCTCGCCGGTGCCGAGCAGCTTGATCGGCCGGCCGGTCACCGCCTTCATGGAGAGCGCCGCGCCGCCGCGCGCGTCGCCGTCGGCGCGGCTCAGCACAATGCCGGTCAGGCCCACCTTCTCGTTGAAGTTCGTGGCCACCGTGACGGCGTCCTGGCCGGTCATGGCGTCGGCCACCAGCAGGGTCTCGTGTGGCTTGACGGCGGCGCCGACCTCGGCCACCTCGGCCATCAGCGCCTCGTCGATGGCAAGCCGCCCGGCGGTGTCCAAGAGCACCACGTCGAAGCCTTCCAGGGCGGCGGTCTGCACGGCGCGCTTGGCGATCGCGACCGGCGGCTCGCCGGGCACGATGTCCAGCGTGCGCACCCCGGCCTGCTCGCCGAGCACGGCGAGCTGCTGCTGGGCGGCCGGCCGGCGCACGTCGAGCGAGGCCATCAGCGACTTCTTCTTGTCGCGCTCCCTGAGGCGAAGGGCGATCTTGGCGGTCGTCGTGGTCTTGCCGGAGCCCTGCAGGCCGACCAGCATGACGACGGCGGGCGGCGGCACCTCGAGCCCGAGAGCCTCGCCTTGGCTGCCCAGGGTCTCGACCAGGTGGTCGTGCACGATCTTGACCACCATCTGCCCGGGCGTGACCGAGCGCAGCACCTGCTCGCCCACGGCCTTCTCTTTGACCGCCTCGACGAAATCCTTGACCACGGAGAGCGCCACGTCGGCCTCGAGCAGCGCGATGCGCACCTCGCGCAGCGCGGCCGTGACGTCGGCCTCGCTGAGCGCGCCGCGCCGCGTCAGCTTGTCGAAGACCTGGCCGAGCCGTTCCTGCAGGCTGTCGAACATCGTGTGTCAGCGTTCCCGCTTAGATCCGCACCGCGCCCAAACGCCCTTCGCGCCAGTGCGCGAAACTCGCGGACTGGCGGGGCTCCTCGGAGCCGGGGTGTTCCCCTTGGCTTGAGCGGAGCGGACCCTAAGCCGGGCGCCGCCCCGCGTCAAGCCGGATCAGTTCGGCCCTTTTTGAACCTTGGCCTGCGCCGCGCGCTTTTCGGCCAGCTCGAGGCGCAGATCTCGCGCCATCTTGCCGACTTCCTTGGTGAGCGCGAGCGCCGCCGCCAGCTTGGCCTTGTCGACGACCTCCTCGGCGGCATTGGAGGAATTGATCATGGTCGAGAGCGTGGCGGCCGCGTCCTCCACTGTGGTCGACGCGTAGCCATAGGTATAGCCGTTGCGCACGTCGAGCAGTACGGCCTGGGCGATACCCTCGGCCTCGATGCTTTCGCTGGGCGCGATGTAGAAACCGATCAGCGTCAGCCACGTGATGGCCAGGGGGTTGGTCGTCCGTTCGCTCTTGCTCAGGGTCTCGTAGATCAGCACCACGTCTACGTGCTGGCGCGCGGCGGCAAGGCGGATGTCGCGTACCGTCTGCTCGATGCAGGGACCGTAGGGACCGCAACCGTAACCCTCCCGTTCCGCCTTCGAGAGGGGCTGGCGCGCCAGGGCCGCGATCAGCGGGCTGACCGGCAGGAACTCGCCCCAACCGGGGCCCAGATCTCCGGCCATGGCCAGCCAAGCCTCGGCCTCGGCCTGAGGGACCGGCGTCAGCCGGCCGCCGTCGATCCGCGCGATGCCGACGCGCGCCGGGAAGGTCAGGATCGGCTCCACGTCGGCCGCCTCGCGGATGTCGGCGTCCATCGCGCCGGCCCCGGCCGCCTGGGCCTGCGACTCATAGCGCTCGAGATACGCCTTGCCCGAAGTCGTCTGCGTGTAGGTCGTGCAGCTGATCAGAAAAAAGACCATGCCCAGGCTCGCGCCCAGGCGCACGGAATTGCTGAATGTCATGGCACACCCCCGGTCGGAATTGATCCAGGGTGCCAGCCTGCCGGGAAAAGCAAGCTGCTTTCGGGTCATTCTGTGTCAGGAATGAGGCGCGCCAGGGTCGGCGGCCACCGGGCCGGCCCGGGTCTATCAGGGTTCTTCCGCACCGCGCAGAAGCGCGTCGGCTACCGGTCAGTTACGGCAGTTCGCGGTCTGGCGGTTGTAGAAGTAGTCGTTCGCGATCTCGGCCGGGTCCACGGGCTCGGTCAACATCTCGGCCGCCATCTTCCCGTACTTGAGCGCATGGCGCATGAACACGTAGTTGGTCGCCAGATCGACAGAGGGCTCCTCATGCCCGCAGGTCGAACAGGTGACCGTCGTCCCCAAATCCTTCACCACGAAGGAGTGGCATGCACCCTCCGCGGTGCACTCCACCAGATATCCTTCGGGCCGCTTGCCTATGATGATCATGTCTCTTCTCCGATGATCGGCAGGAGATCGAGCGCAGCGACCATGAGAACCGCCATGATGCCGGCCGCCGGCGCGCATTCCTGGACCGTCCCTCCGATCCTGTCCTGCGCGGGCCTGGCACATAGCGCGGTCATCGGCCGCCTCCTGTGGTGAATGTTTCTTATTGATTGCTGGGACTAACTGTAACTTAATAAAGTATTAATCTCAATAAAAACTTAATAACAATTTGGGTAAAATATTATTTATTAACTATATGGCATTTTAATATATCGTTAACCTTGTTTGTCCCGCGTGCGGGGTGATTTTTACTAGCCGTGGGACGTTCGGCATGACCTTGCCAGCGGAAAAGGCGCGCCGGCGATCGAAGGTAGGTGCGCGGCGGGATCCGGCATCGGCGGTGCCCGGCCTTCCGTCGCCCGCGCGCCGGCCCAGCCATCTGGACTTGCCCCCCCGCACGGCCCTATAACCCGGCCCATGCAGGAACGCGCCTTCATCAAGATGCACGGCCTCGGCAACGACTTCGTCGTGATCGACGCGCGCCGGGAGCCTTTCGACCTGGACGACGCGCAGGCACGGACGATCGCCGACCGGCGGCTTGGGGTCGGCTGCGACCAGCTGATCGTCATGGAGCCGGCGGCCAGCAGCACGGCCGACGTCTTCATGCGCATCCGCAACGCCGACGGCGGCGAGGTCGAGGCCTGCGGCAACGCCACGCGCTGCGTCGCCGCCCTGCTCATGGCCGAGCGCGGCGGCGAACGCTGCACCGTCGAGACCCGGGCCGGCCTGCTCGAGGCGAAGCCCGCCGGACCCGACCGGATCGCGGTCGACATGGGCGAAGCGCGGCTGGGCTGGGGCGACATCCCGCTGGCGCGCGAGATGGACACGCTGCACCTGGGGCTGTCCGCGGACGGCCTGTCGGACCCGGTGGCGGTCAATATCGGCAACCCGCACGCCGTCTTTTTCGTTGACGATGCGGAGGCGGTCGACCTGACCGGCCTGGGTCCACGCCTGGAGCACGATCCGCTGTTCCCTGAGCGCGCCAACATCGGCGTCGCGCAGGTAAGCGGAGCCGACCGGCTGCGCCTGCGCGTCTGGGAGCGCGGCGTGGGGATCACTCGCGCCTGCGGGACCGGCGCCTGCGCCGCCGCCGTGGCGGCCCACCGCCGCGGGCTGTCGGGACGCAAGGTCGAGGTGATGCTGGACGGCGGTTCGCTGCTCCTCGAGTGGCGCGAGGACGGCCACGTCGTCATGACCGGCCCCGTCGCGACCTCGTTCCGCGGCGTGTTGAATGGCGGCCTCCTGCCATGACCACCGTGATCGAGGACAGCGAGATCATCACCTTCGGCTGCCGGCTGAACGCCTTCGAGTCCGAGGTGATGCGCGGCCATGCGCGGGCCGCGGGGCTGGCCGGCGCGGTCATCGTCAACACCTGCGCCGTGACCGCCGAGGCCGAGCGGCAGGCGCGCCAGGCGATCAGGCGGGCCCGGCGCGAACGGCCCGGGGCAGAGATCATCGTGACCGGCTGCGCGGCGCAGATCGACCCGGAGGCCTACGCCGCCATGGCCGAGGTCGACCGGGTGCTCGGCAACGAGGAAAAGCTGAAGCCCGAGAGCTTCGGGCCCGGGGCGAAGGCACGCATCGCGGTCGACGATATCATGACGGTCGAGCAGACCGCCGGCCACCTGATCGAGGGCTTCGAGGGCCGCACGCGCGCCTTCGTCCAGGTCCAGCAGGGCTGCGACCACCGTTGCACCTTCTGCGTCATCCCCTATGGCCGGGGCAACAGCCGCTCGGTGCCGGTCGGCGAAATCGTCCGCCAGGCCGCGCGCCTAGCCGACAACGGCGTGGCCGAGGTCGTACTGAGCGGCGTAGACATCACCGGCTACGGCCGGGACCTGCCGGGCCGGCCCGGCTTGGGGCAAATGGCGCGCCGGCTGCTCGCCCTGGTGCCGGGGTTGCGGCGTCTGAGGCTCTCCTCGGTCGACCCGGTTGAGCTGGACGACGACCTGTTCCGCCTGCTGGCCGAGGAGGAGCGGCTGATGCCGCACCTTCACCTTTCGCTGCAGTCCGGCGACGACATGATCCTGAAGCGCATGAAGCGCCGCCACCTGATGGCTGACGCCAGGCGCCTCTGCGCGCGGGCGCGGGCGCTGCGCCCAGACGTGGTCTTCGGCGCCGACCTGATCGCCGGCTTCCCGACCGAGACCGGGGCGATGTTCGAGAACACGCTGGCCGCCGTCGAGGACCTGGGCCTGACCTATCTTCACGTCTTCCCCTATTCGCCGCGGCCGGGGACCCCGGCGGCGCGCATGCCGCAGGTGCCGGGCCGGGAGCGCAAGGCGCGTGCGGCACGCCTGCGGGCAGCCGGGGAGGCCGCGCTGGCGAAGTTCCTGCAAGGCCGGGTCGGCTCGACGGCGCGCGTGCTCGTCGAAAAGCCGGGCTTCGGCCGCAGCGAGCACTACGCCCCGGTGGCGCTCGCGCAGGGCACGCCCGGCCGGATCGTCGAGGCCAGGATCGCCGGCCTGGCCGACGGCCGCTTGACCGGGGAAGCGCTCCGGTGAACGAAGCGGCGGTCAAGGGCGGCTGGCTCGCCCGCCTCAAGGCCGGCCTGACGCGCTCATCGGGCAAGCTGGGCGAAGGCATTACCGGGATCTTCACCAAGCGCCGGCTGGACGACGCGGCCCTGGAGGAGCTTGAGGAGCTGCTCATCTCGGCCGACCTGGGCGTCGCCACGGCGGCCAAGCTGGCCGCCGGCCTGGCCGGGGAAAAATTCGACAAGGAGGTCGCGCCGGACGAGGTGCGGCAGGCGCTCGCCGGCCAGATCGCCGCGATCCTCGCGCCCGTCGCCCGGCCGCTCGCCGTCGACCCGGCGCACAGGCCCCACGTCGTGCTGGTCGTCGGCGTGAACGGCAGCGGCAAGACCACGACGATCGGCAAGCTCGCCAAGCAACACCGAGACCGGGGCTTGAAGGTGCGCCTAGCCGCCGGCGACACCTTCCGGGCCGCGGCCATCGAACAGCTGCAGATCTGGGGCGAGCGGTCCGGCTGTCCGGTGCTCGCCAAGCAGCCGGGCGCCGACGCCGCGGGCCTGGCCTACGAGGCCCTTGAGACCGCCCGGAGGGAAGGCGACGACCTGCTGCTGATCGACACTGCCGGGCGCCTGCACAACAAGGCCGAGCTGATGGCCGAGCTGGAGAAGGTGGTCCGGGTGCTCAAGAAGCTCGACCCGGAGGCGCCGCACGACTGCCTGCTGGTGCTCGACGCCACGACGGGCCAGAACGCCCACGCCCAGGTCGAGACCTTCAAGCAGCTGGTCCAGGTGAGCGGCCTCGTCGTCACCAAGCTGGACGGCTCGGCGCGCGGCGGCGTGCTGGTCGCGCTGGCCGAGAAGTTCGGCCTGCCGGTCCACGCCGTGGGCGTCGGCGAAGGCATCGAGGACCTCCACGCCTTCAAGGCCGAAGACTTCGCAAGGGCGCTGGTGGGGGTGGACGAGTAGGCGGCTCAGCCGCCCTTCGCTTTGAACTGCGCGTAGAGCTTCTCGGGCGCGCTGTCGAAATACTTGAACAAGGCCGGGCAGAGCCAACCCTCCATGTCCAGGTCCCCGCTGTAGTACCAATTGCCCTCGTGTTCCTCCCGGCGCCACTCGAGCTCGGCCCGAAATACGGGAAACGGTCTGTCGGAGAAAATCAGCGCGAAGCCCTCGTCCGCATTCGGGATATCGGCGACCATACGCTCGATGATGACATCCGCACCGGAAACAAAAGGCTCTTGGACGAGCCCGACCTTCACGTCGTCGAAGACCCACATGCCCAGGTGTTTGTAAGGGTGGATCACGCGGATCGCGTTCATAATTCTCTCTCCATCGGCAAAGCGCCGAAAAGGCCTCTGCCGACCCAAGGGCCGCGTGGTGAGACGCCCAACGCCTAGCGCCGCCGCAGGTCGCCGGTTTCGCCGGGCGGGTTGCTGCGCGGTGCGAAGCTGGGCTGGTCGCGCACCTCCTGAAAGTGCCCCAGCGCCCAGTGCACGGAGGGAAATGCGATCTCCTGCCAGGGAATGTCCTGCCAGCGGAACAGGTCCAGCTCGAGGGTCTCCGGCCCGGGCGCGACCTCCGGCGCGCCGAGGCGCGCGCGGAAGATCAACTGGATCTGACTGATCCGCGGGATCGAGTAGACGGCCAACAGCTGATCGATCTCGATTTCCGCCCGGGCCTCCTCCCAGGCCTCGCGCCGCGCGCCCCCGGGCGCGCTCTCGTGAAGCTCGAGAAAGCCGGCGGGCAGGGTCCAGAATCCCTTGCGCGGATGGATCGCACGGCGGCATAGCAACACCCGGTCCCGCCAGGCGACGACGGAGCCGACCACGACTTTCGGGTTCTCGTAATCGACAAATCCGCAGTCCTCGCAGATCCGCCGCGGGCGATCGTCTCCGTCCGGGATCCGACGCACGAAACTGGGGCTTGGCGAAGGTCCGCTTTTCGTCATGGTCGCAGTGTGGTCCAGCCCGGAATCCAGGACAAGCCGACGCGTGCGGCGCAAGCCTGCCTGCGCATACCGGCACGAGCTTCTCCCCCGAAACTCCTATCGGGGCATTGAGGAAATGTTAACAGTCTTCGTTAACGATGGCTAATACCCCGTTTACACTATTCACGCGAGTGTCTCGTCTAAGCATGACACCAGGAGGTTAAATCTCTCGATGGCCAAGATCTCGAAAAGCATCGTGCTGGCGGCTGCCTTCATCCTACCCTTGTCCGGCGCGCCCGCCGAGGCGCAGCAGCTGTGCAGTGAGCGCGGCAAGGTGATCGGACAGTTCTCCAAGGTGTACAAGGAAACCCCCGTGGCCGGCGGGCTGACCCGGGACGGCCGCCTGATCGAGATCCTGTCCACCGGCGACGGCAGCACCTGGACGATCGTCATCTCCAAGCCCGGTGGCGAAACCTGCGTCATGATGGCCGGCGAGGGTTGGCGTCCGCTCAAGCTCAAGGCCATCGAGCTCGGCCCCGAGGCGTGAAGAGAAATCCGCCATCCGACAGAATTCCTGTTCGGATTTAATAAGAACGAAAGGTGGCGCGGCCAGGATGGCGCGCCAGAGCCTCAGCAGCCGGACAAAGTCAAATGATTTCACGTCTTCTCGGAATGTTCTCGGCGGACATGGCGATCGATCTCGGAACGGCCAACACGCTCGTCGCCGTCAGGGGCCAGGGAATCGTGCTCAACGAGCCCTCGGTCGTCGCCATCGCCGAAGTCAAGGACCGGCGCCGCGTGGTTGCCGTCGGCAACGAGGCCAAGCTGATGCTGGGGCGGACACCCGGCGGAATTCATGCCATTCGCCCGCTGCGCGAGGGCGTGATCGCCGACTTCGATGTCGCCGAGGAAATGATCAAGTACTTCATCCGCAAGGTGCACAACCGGCGCAGTTTCGTTAGTCCTCAGGTCATTATCTGCGTGCCCACGGGCTCGACCGCGGTGGAGCGCCGGGCGATCCAGGAAGCCGCCGAGTCCGCCGGCGCACGCCACGTTTTCCTCATCGAAGAGGCGATCGCCGCGGCGATCGGCGCCGGCCTGCCGGTGACGGAACCGACCGGCTCGATGGTGGTCGACGTCGGCGGTGGCACCACCGAGGTCGCGGTCCTGTCGCTGGGCGGCATCGTTTACGCCCGCTCGGCGCGGATCGGCGGCGATACCATGGACGAGGCGATCATCCACTATATCCGGCGCAATCATCACCTGCTGATCGGCGAAAGCACCTCCGAGCGAATCAAGAAGGAGATCGGCGCGGCCTGCGCGCCCGAAAACGGCGACGGCCAGTCCATGGAGGTCAAGGGCCGCGACCTGACGCAGGGCGTGCCGAAGGAACTGACCATCTCGGAACGCCAGATCTCCGAAGCCCTGGCCGACCCGGTGAACGGCATCGTCGAGGCGGTCAAGGACGCGCTCGAGGACACGGCGCCGGAGCTGGCCGCCGACATCATCGACAAGGGAATCGTGCTGACCGGCGGCGGCGGGCAGCTGCGCAACCTCGACAAGGTTCTGCGCCGGGAAACCGGCCTGCCGGTCGTGCTGGCCGACGACCCGCTGTCCTGCGTCGTGCTCGGCACCGGGCGCTGCCTCGAGGAGATGGAAACCCTCAAGGGCCTACTCATCTCCATGCACTGATCTCCAGGGGGCGCCGGGACAACGAGCACGGCCCCTGATTCACCGCAGATAGTTGACCCGTCAGACCACGTCGCCGGCGATCAGCCGGCTGCCGCCTCGAGCGCGGCGACGCCGGGCAGGGTCTTGCCTTCCAGCCATTCGAGAAAGGCGCCGCCGGCGGTCGAGACGTAGGAGAAACCGTCCGCTACCCCGGCATGGGCGAGCGCCGCCACGGTGTCGCCGCCGCCGGCCACCGACAGCAGCCGCCCGGCGCGGGTCAGCTCCGCCGCCGCCTGCGCCACGGCGTTCGTGCCGGCATCGAAAGGCGGCACCTCGAAGCAGCCGAGCGGCCCGTTCCACACCAGGGTCCGGCACTCGCCCAGACGCCGTGCCAGGTGAGCGGCCGTGGCCGGGCCGACATCGAGGATCATCTCATCCTCGGGCACTTCCTTGATCGACACGGTGCGGCTCGGCGCGCCGGCCTTCAGTTCGGCGGCCACCAGCGCGTCGCTCGGCAGCACGACGTCGCAGCGGGCTTCCTTGGCCTGCTCGACGATGGCCCGCGCCGTCTCCGCCATGTCGTGCTCGCAAAGCGAACGGCCGACCACCACGCCCAGGGCGTTCAGAAAGGTGTTCGCCATGCCGCCGCCGATCACCAGCATGTCGACCCGCCGCACCAGATTGCCGAGCAGGTCGAGCTTGGTCGAGATCTTGGCGCCGCCGACGATCGCCGCAACCGGCCGCGCCGGCGACTCGAGCGCGTTGGCCAGGTGCTCCAGCTCGCCCTGCATCAGGCGCCCTGCCGCCGCCGGCAGCAGGCGCGCCAGCGACTCGACCGAGGCATGGGCGCGGTGTGCGGTGGAAAAGGCGTCGTTCACATAGATATCCCCGAGCTTCGCGAGGTCCGCGGCGAAGCCGGCGTCGTTCGCCTCCTCGCCCGCATGAAACCTCAAGTTCTCGAGCAGGGCCACCTGGCCGTCGCCCAGGCCTGCCACCGCCTCGGCCGCCGCCGGGCCGACGCAGTCGGCAGCGAAGACGACCGGCCGGCCGCCCAATGCCGTCGAAAGGGGCGCGACGAGCGGCGCCAAAGACAGCTCCGGAACGTGCTTCCCTTTTGGCCTGCCGAAGTGGGACAGCAGAACGATGCGCGCGCCCCTGTCGGCGAGCTCGCCGATGGTCGGCACCAGGCGGTCGATTCGGGTCGTATCTGTGACCCGCCCGGCCTGCATGGGGACGTTGAGATCGGCGCGCAGCAGCACGCGGCGTCCCGCCACATCCAGGTCTTCAAGGGTGTTGAACTGTGCCATCCCAAATTCTCCACTGTTATGCAGTGAATACGGAACAGGCGGGTCTATGGCAAGCCCCGGTCGCTGGGTCGGTTGACTTCCCGGCAGGCCGGACCCAGGTTTGCAGGCGCAAAACTGCCACGAGGTGCACTATGGCTTACGGGCTCGCCCTGATCACCGGTGCGACCAGCGGCATCGGCGAGACCTTCGCCCGCGAGCTGCCGCGAACAACCGGCCTGCTCCTGACCGGCCGCGACGACGCGCGGCTGGCCGCCCTCGCCGAGGAGCTGGCCGAGCCGGGCCGCCAGGTCGAGACCCTGGCCGCTGACCTCGCCGGGGACGCCGGTCGGCAGGCGTTAATCGCACGCGCGGCCGAGCTGCCGATCGACCTGCTGATCAACAATGCGGGGCTCGGCTACTTCGTCCCCTTCGTCGACAACCCGGCGGAGCGCGAAGGCGAGATGATTCAGGTGAACTGCCTGGCGCCGGTGCTGCTGACCCGGGCGCTCCTGCCGGGCATGCTGGCGCGGGCGGCCGAGAGCGGCCGGCGGGCCGGCGTGATCGTCGTCGCCAGCACGGCCGCCTTCTACCCGCTGCCCGGGCTCGCCACCTACACAGCCACCAAGGCCTTCGATCTGTCCTTCGCCGAGAGCCTGGCCGGAGAGCTGCACGGAGTTCCGGTGGACGTGCTGGCGCTTTGCCCCGGACCAACGCACTCCAACTTCTTCGACCGTTCGGGATTGCCGAATCTGAAGCCCGCCGCCATGGCCAGCCCGCGCCAAGTGGTGCGCGAAGGCCTGGCGGCACTCGGCCGGCGCACTGTCCATGTTGTCGGCAGCGCCAACCGGCTGGCGGCCGCCGCGACCCGCCTGGCGCCCCGGCCCTTACTGCGCGCAGGCGCGCGCAGCACCATGCGGCGCTGGGGCAAGCGGCGCCGGGCAGGAGAGGTCTGAGCCATGGCTGGGCCGCCCCTCGCCCCACTGGCGCGGACCGCCTATGCGCTCGGACAAAGCGCGCGCGTCGGCCTGTTCTGGAGCCAGTACTGGCTGACCGCCCGGCTCACCAAGCCGGTCGAGGCGCCCCGTCCGATCGCCGGGCGATTCCCCGGGGCGCGGCGGGTCCGCGCCGATCTCCTCGAGCTTCTGATGCGGGACTGGCGCAACATCGAGGCCGGCCATTACCGAATGCCGCATGATCTGGCGGCGTCCCCCTTCAGGGCCCTGGCGGACGCCGGCAGGTATTTCGCCGATCTGCGGCAGGTGGAACGCCGGCGCCATGCCCGCGACGCCCGGGAGGTCCGGCGCGACGGTCCGCCACAAGACGGCCTGCCGTCCTACTACCTGCAGAATTTCCACTACCAGACCGACGGCTACCTGAGCCGGCGCTCGGCCGAGCTCTATGATCATCAGGTCGAGGTGCTGTTCGGCGGCGGCGCCGACGCCATGCGCCGACAGGCTCTGGTGCCGCTCTACCACTTTCTCGAGGGGCGGCGAAGCGCAGACACCCGGCTAGTCGACCTGGCCTGCGGGACCGGACGGTTTCTCACCTTCGTCAAGGACAACTATCCGCGCCTCGAGATCACCGCGCTCGACCTCAGCCCGGCCTACCTGGCCAAGGCGCGGGAGCTGCTGAGCCCCTGGCGCCGCGTCGATTTCATCGAAGCGCCGGCCGAGGCGACTGGTCTTCCGGATGGCAGCTGCGACGTCGTCACGTGCATCTATCTGTTCCATGAGCTGCCCCGGGGCGTACGCCGGCGCGTCGCCCGGGAGATCGCGCGCATCCTGAGGCCGGGCGGAAAGCTCATCTTCCTGGACTCGCTTCAGCTCGGCGACGAGCCGGATTACGACGGCCTGCTGGAGTATTTCCCGGTGGCCTTTCACGAGCCCTATTACGCGGACTACATCCGCCAGGATCTGCCGGCCGCCTTCGCCGCCGCAGGGCTCACCCTGGAGCAGGTAGAGCGGGTCTATCTGTCGCGCCTGATGGTGCTCGCCAAGCCCTGAAGCAAACGCTATGTTAATCGCTCGGTAACCGCATCGTTCTAGGCTGATGGTCATGAGCCTGCACGAGCCAGCCCCGGAGCGCCAGTCTCTCCCGCCGACAGCGCACAGCGTGCTGATCGCCGACGACGACGACACGCTCCGGGAACAGCTCGCCACCTACCTCGATCGCCAAGGGATCCGCTGCCTCCTCGCCAAGGACGGCGCCGAGACCCTCGAGATTCTCGAGGCCCAGCGGCCCGAAGTCGTTCTGCTCGACGTCTGCCTGCCGGACATGAGCGGCCTCGAGATCGCCCGGCGCATCCGCCAGGCAACGCCCAGGCCCGAGGTCATCTTGATGTCCGGCTACGACGACGCCGTGAGCGAGGCCAAGCGGGCCGACCTCGAGGTCTTGATGGTGATCGAGAAACCGGTGCCGCTTTGGGCCGTCGCCCGGGCCCTCGACCAAGCCTTCGACCGGGCCGCTTAGCATCCGTCACGGGGTCGGAGCGGCCCCTCCGCTACATGAGCGGCATGGTGTACTCGGCACCGGAGCGGATGCCGGTCGGCCAGCGCGCCGTCATGGTCTTCAGCTTGGTGTAGAAGCGCACGCCCTCGGGACCGTGCATGTGGTGGTCGCCGAACAGCGAGCGCTTCCAGCCGCCGAAGCTGTGGAAGGCCATGGGCACCGGGATCGGCACGTTGATCCCGACCATGCCGATCTGGGCCGCGTTGGCGAAGTGCCGGGCGGCGTCGCCGTCGCGCGTGAAGATCGCCGTGCCGTTGCCGTACTCGTGGCCGTTGACCATGTCGACGGCGGCGCCGTAGTCCGGCGCCCGCACCACCGAAAGCACCGGCCCAAAGATCTCCTGCTTGTAGATCTCCATGTCCGGGGTCACCCGGTCGAAGATCGAGCCGCCCATGAAATAGCCGTTCTCGTAGCCCTGAAGGGTCAGGCCGCGGCCGTCCACCGTCAATTCGGCGCCTTCCTTCACGCCCGTGTCGATCAGGCCCATGACCTTGTCGTAAAGCTGCTTGTTGTTGAGCGGTCCCATCTCGACGTCGGGGTCGGTGCCGGGGCCTACCTTGAGGCCGCGCACCTGCGGCGACAGGCGCTCGATCAGGTCGTCGGCCACCTGATCGCCGACCGCGACGGCCACCGAGATGGCCATGCAGCGCTCGCCGGCCGAGCCGTAGGCCGCGCCCATGATGGCGTCGGTCGCCTGCTCCATGTCGGCGTCGGGCAGGACGATCATATGGTTCTTGGCGCCGCCCAGGGCCTGGACCCGTTTGTTGTGGGCGCAGCCGGTCCGGTAGATGTACTCGGCCGTCGCCGTGGCGCCGACGAAGCTGACCGCCTGGATGTCGGGGTCGTCGAGGATGGCGTTGACCGCGACCTTGTCGCCCT
>Ga0224504_10000068_pt1 | contig 39897 bp, 35 predicted proteins | sample SF_Oct11_sed_USG_3_FD_170160 | JGI IMG/M metagenome (GOLD analysis project Ga0224504, IMG submission 170160) | Sediment microbial communities from San Francisco Bay, California, United States - SF_Oct11_sed_USGS_24 | ecosystem: Environmental > Aquatic > Marine > Sediment | place: USA...
ACGCCGTTTAGGCAAGGCTAGCAGGCTGCTGAACAAGCCCGCAGCGGCCCGTCGCCCTCGTCCTTCGGCAAGCTCAGGATGAGGGCAACTCCTTGAAAAAGCTCACCCTCACACTGAGCTTCCTCATCCCGAGCCTGTCGAGGGACGCAGTGCGAGGGTGAGCCTTCGCACCTCTTCAGCAACCTGCTAGCTGCCGCCCGAGGCGAGGATCTGCCGCACCAGGGCGAGGTCCGCGGGCTTGTCGACGTCGATGGGCGCGGTCGGAAACGGCATTTTCAAGACCTTGGCCCGGACCTTCATGACCCGCGAGGCGCGCGCGAAGGCGTCGTCGAGAGTGAGCCAGCCGAGCAGGAACAATACCAACGACCCGAGGCCAAAGGTCGCTACCAGGCGCCAGGGGCGCTTGCGGTGGCGCTCGGCCGCGGCCCAGAACCGGACCGCCCCGAGGCCGGCCTCGCGCGTCAGGGCATAGAGGTTGCAGCCGGAATACCGCCCGTCGCGGAAGCGCAGGAAGGTCCGCTGGGCGGTCGGGACGGCCTCCCGGACCACGGTCTCCGAGGCCAGGGCCACGGACAGATCGGCGTCCGAGGCCAGGGACCCGGCGCAGAAGTGCTCGACCATCCCGGGGGCGAGCAGGGGATTGTCCGCCGTCGCGATCAGCAGGGGATAGGGGTTGCCCAGGGCCTCGGCGGCGCGTAATACGCTCGCGCTCGTCGTTGGTCCGCTGGTCAGCACCGTGATGTGGCCGGCCGCGACCGCCTCGGCGACCGGCGCCAGGGCCTCAAGCACTTCGGGCGCCTCGATCGAAATGGCGATGGCGCCGATCGAAGGGCTGGCGATCAGGGTCTCCACGACCCGGGTCAGCATGGGGGTTCCAACCACGTCGACCAGGCACTTGTGGCTGGTCCCCTCGCTCTTCGCGACCGGGTCCGCCGCGCCGCGCGAGGCGGCCAGGATCAGGGCGGTAAAGCGCCGGCCGTTACCGGCCTGGGTCTCTCCACTCAAGCGAGGGCCTTCTCATAGATCCGGTAGGTCTTGTAGGGCACCCCGCCGGCCGCCTCGATGACCTTGCGGGCCGGCAGGTTGTCCTCGAGCACCCAGGAGAGCTCGGCGCCCTTGTAGCCGGCCCGCCGGACGTTCTCGTGGACCTTCTCGATGACCGTGTAGGCCAGCCCCGCGCCCATCGCGCCCCCCTGGTATTTCTTGCGCACCCCCATGAGCGGCATCCGTACCCGGGTGATCTTGCCGGCCTTCAGCCGGTAGAGCAGCTTGGCCCAGCCGAAGGGCAGGAGCGCGCCGTCCAGGTCGGCCATCGCTTCGTTGAGATCGGGCAGGGCGAGCGCGAAGGCGGCCGGATCGCCGTCGATCTCGACGATGCAGACGAAGTCCTCCCGGATCAGCGGTTTCATGTCCTTGGCGATCTTGGCGATCTCCACCTCCGAGAAGGGGATGAAGCCCCAGTTGTTCGACCAGGCGTCGTTGAAGACCTCCAGCACCGCCTTCAGGTCCCGGCCGAGCTGCGATTTCCGCAGCCGGCGCACGGTCACGTTCGGCCTCTTGGCCAGGTTGTCGACCAGGCGCCGCACCGCGCGCGGCACCGATCTGGCCGTGACCACGTCGAAGTCGTAGGCGATGAGGTCCCTGACCTTGGCGTAGCCCTGGTCCTCCAGACGTCCGGCATAGTAAGGCCGCGCGTGGCCCATCATGAGCGACGGCGGCCTCTCATATCCTTGGATCAGCAGGCCGGATTCGTCGTTGATCGACAGGCTGAAGGGGCCGCGGACGCCGCGCATGCCCCGGTCCCTGAGCCAGTCCTCGGCGGTCCGCAGCAGGGCTGCGAAGGTCTCGCCGTCGTCCTCGGCCTCCAGGAAGCCGAAGTGCCCGGTGGCGTCCCGGTGCTGGTCGAGCGCGGCCTGATCGATCTGGGCGCTGATCCGGCCGACCGGCTCGCCGCCGCGCAGGGCCAACCAAAACTGCACCTCGGCGTGACCGAAAAAAGGGTTGGCGGCGCGATCCAGGTGCTGGCGGCGTTCGAACACCAGGGGCGGCACCCACTGCGGGTCGTCCCGGTAGATCCGCCAGGGCACGCGGATGAAGCGGTCCAGATCGGCCTTGTTCCGGACCTGGACGATCTCGACCGCCGAAGTGCCGGATGCCCGCTGCTCGCCCGCCGGGTCCGGACGGGACTCAGGAAGCGCCATGGCCTTCCCTCGCCAGTGCGTCGTCGCCCTCTGCTTCGGTCAGATCCGCCACCCAGGGGTAACGCTCCCGCTCCTGGTCGGTGTAGCCGAGATTCCGGGCCGTGGGGCTGCGCGGTACGGCGCCGGGCTTGCCGTAGTAGGTGCCGAACACGTGGTCCCAGATATTGCTGGTGATGCCGAAATTGCCGGTCTCGTTATGAAAGTGATGCGCCAGGTGCAGCCGCTTGATCCGTTGCAGGTAGCGCAGTCTCGGTTTGTAAGACAGGTGCTGGATGCAGTGGCCGTACTCGTAGAAGCAGATGATCACGAAGCCTGCGGCGAGGCCGGCGGGTATGCCGGGCAGTCCGGCCGCGAGCCAGCCGATCGGGGCGGTAACCAGCACGATGATCGGCAGGGTGGTGTGCAGGGCACCGAACAGGACCGACAGCTCGTTGGGGTTCTGGTGGTGGTCGAAATGGATGCGCTTCCAGAGCGCCGCGGTCTTCGGCGACCGGTAAAGCCAGCGCCCGTGCAGCAGGAAGCGGTGCAGCAGGTATTCGACCAGAGGATAGACCAGAAAGCACAGCCCTGCTGCCAGAAGCAGCGGCAGCGGGGCTTCCATCAGATAGACCGCCGCGCCGACGCAGACCGCGAACAGCAGGAGATAGACCTGGATCGCGGGATAGGTGAAATAGGCCTTCACCAGATCGCTGAGGGTCATTCTGTCGAGAAGGTAGTCTTGCTCGAGCCAGCGTTTGTATCCGATATCCACGTAGTCACCCGATGTTGCCGAAATGCCGCCCACGCCGTGCCTGTTCCAGCTAGTCGTCTGCGAGAGCCGTTGGGCCGTGAAGCGCCTGCGCTTGGCGATGCCGCACGACGACGGCGCAGGTCCCGCTCGCGGCGGCCCACCGGGCCGATCCGCTGATAGCGCGTCCTTTTAACCGATCTCAAGGGATTATCCTAGTATCGTTCGACACCCGTTGCGTCGGTCGGAACGTCCTGCGGATCGCCCTTTTGCTTGGTGCACCGTCTCGACCACGGCGCATACGGCGTTGGCCTGATCGGCATTGGCCGTCGGGCGGTGCGGCGCGCCGCACGAAAGGCCTGTTTTCGGCCGGTCCGGCGCGCTAAACCTAGCCCCGCCAAGGAACGCCCCCCGCTGGCAGAGGGCACTCATAGGGCACGCAAGCAGACGGCATGATCAACACCATCGATCGTTACATCCTGCGACAGGTCATCATGACGTCGGCGGCGATGATCGGTGTTGCGCTGGCCGTCCTGCTGTTGGAGCGGCTGCTCCGAATCCTCGAACGCGCGGTCAACGCCGACCAGGTGCTCGGCTACGTGTCCCGGATGTTGGTGACCCTGATCCCGCACTATCTGGGAGTTTCCCTGCCGCTCGCCTTCTTCCTCGGCGTCATGTTGACCTTCAACCGCTTGAACCGCGACAACGAGCTTGCGGTCATGACTGCTGCCGGGGCGGGCCTGCGGCGGCTGATGGCACCGGTCATGGGCCTGGCCCTGCTGCTTGCGGTGTTCGCCGCAATCACCCTCAGCTATCTCCAACCGCTGGCGCGCTACAACTATCGGGCCTTGAACGTGGCGGCGGCTCACGCATCGCTCAGCGCGGCGGTAAAGGAGGGTACCTTTGTACATGCCGACGGCATGACCTTCATTGCGGAGGAGACGTCGCGCGACGGCCAGAACCTTCGCAAGGTCTTCGTCTACGAAGAGAACGACGACGGAAAGTCCATCGTCACGACCGCCAACGATGCCACTTTGCGCAGGGCCGCCGACGATGCGGGCTCGATATTGGTCCTTAGAGACGGACGGCGATCCAAGATCGGCCGGGATCAAGGGGATGGCACCCTCATATTCGAGCAGTTCCAATGGCCCATCGACTCATCCGACAAGGCGGTTCGGGCCCGGGGCAAGGACGAGCGAGAGCTTACCATACCGGAACTCTGGGCGGTGATGTCAGCGCCGCTGGCCCGGATCAGTGCATCGGAGGCCCGTGCGGAGCTGCATGCCCGCCTGGTCAGATTGTCGTCGATTCTCGTCCTGCCGTTGCTTGCCGTGCCGCTGGCCCTCGGTGGCGGGCGCGGCGGCCAATCCTACGGGATCGCCGTCGGACTGCTGGTTCTGGTGGTTTACGAGCAGGTCGTAAAGTTCGGCGAGTCCATGGCGGACCTCGATCGTCTTACGCCATGGCTCGGCATGTGGCTTCCCCTCGCCGTGCTGGCAGCGGGCAGCGGCTTCCTGTCCTACCGGGCGGCCTCCAAGGTTTCGAAAGGCAGACTGCGCAGGCTGCCGGCACCCGTCGAGATCCTCCTCGCAATCAGGAGACGTCTGAGACCATGGCGGCGGTGGCGCAGATGATCTCCATCGTCGGCGGATATGTTGCGCGCCTGTTCCTCGCCCGCCTGCTGGTGATCCTGGTAGCGCTTGCCGCACTGATGGTCATGGCCGATCTGCTGGCCAACAGCGACGAGATCATCGAGACCAATCAGGACGTGGCGTGGTCCTTGAGCAGATACAGCGTTCTCAGGCTGCCGGCCATTCTGGCACAAGTCATACCCATATCGGTCCTGTTGGCCTCCCTGACTCTGCTGATCGGACTTGCGCGGCACAGCGAGCTCACCGCCATCTTTGGCGCCGGGCTGTCCCACTTCAGGGTGATCCTGATGCTGATGCCGGCAACCCTGTCGATCGCCGTGGCGCAGTTCTTGGTCGAGGACCAGGCGGTGCCGCCGGCCAGCGCTCGCCTGCGCGTCTGGGGCGTCGGTGATTACAAGGTTTTTGCCGCGGGCGCATCGCACCATATGACCTGGGTCCGTCAAGGCGCAAATCTTGTTCGGATTGGCCGCGTCGAGGCGGCTCGAGACGAGATCTTCGACGTGACGATCTTTCACCGGGATATCGAGGGTCAGTTGATCGAAAAGGTCGAGGCCCGGAGTGCCGCCTACGACAACGGAAACTGGACCCTGAGGGAGGTTGTGCGGACCGATCGGGATACCGGAGTGCCGACCCGCGTCGCGCGCCTGACCTGGCCGGGGGCCATTGAAAGCGCCGTGCTGCATTCGCTCAGCATCCATCCCCGGGAACTGCCCTGGACCGAGGTCAAGCGGCTGGCCGGAAAGTCGGGCTACGGCAACCAACCGCCCTATCTCTACGACGTCTGGATTCAGAAAAGGATCGCCCGCCCGCTTGGCACCGTTCTTCTGGTCTTCCTGGCGGTGGCGTCGGTGCAGCGCATGCATCCGCGCCGGCCCGCCGGGCTCATGCTGGCGGCCGGCATCGGGATAGGGTTCGTCTATTGGATCTTCGACGAGTTGGTGGTGACGATCGGCGAGGCGGGGCTCCTGCCCTCGGTCCTGGCAGCCTGGGCCGCGCCCTTCGTTCTGGGCGCCATCGCCACCGCGATGATCCTGCGTCAGGATGGGCATTAACGCCAAGAATATGAGGTGATCGCGGAGCAATGAAGATCGGTCTGATCAGCAATACGCTGAGCCAGCGCAACAAACGCGGCCTGCCGAGGCCTTCCGGGGCGTCCTCCTACGGCGTCGAGGTGCTCCACAGGCCGCTCGACGGCATTACCGGCATGGCCGAGGTTCTCGACGAATTCGCGGCGGCCGAAGTCGGGTTGATCGCCGTCAACGGGGGCGACGGGACCATCTCGGCGGCCCTGACCGGGCTCATGGAACGGCCACGCTTCGAGGAGTTGCCACCGCTTGCGCTTCTGTCCGGCGGTATGCTCAACATGAGCGCGGCAGACGCGGGCCTCAGAGGGCCGCCCGAAAAAGCCTTGGCACGCTTGGCCGCGCGTGCCGCCGAGCCCGATCTGGCCGGCGCCTGTATCGAGCGCGAGGTGATCCGGCTGAGCCATAGCAGGAACAAGCCTCCGGTCTACGGGTTGTTTTTCGGCACGGCCGCCATTTATCGAGGTATCGTGCTGTGCAGCGAACGGGTGCACACGGTCAAGCTCAAATCCACGACCGCCGCGGCCGCGACATTCGCCTATATGCTGGGCCGCTATTTCTTCGGGCGCGGCACAGCCGATCCCTTGCTGGCCGGCGACGACATGACCGTGCGGTTCGATGGCGCGCCGGGCCAGGAAGTGACCCAGTTCCTGGCACTGGTCACCACATTGGATCGCTTGATGTTGAAATCGCGGCCCTATTGGGGCCGGGAAGCCGGGCGGCTACGCTACATGGGGATCACCTATCCGCCCAGGCGGTTGGGCCGTTCGGCCTACCGCGTCCTCTACGGCCCCCCGGATCGCCGTCTGCCGGAGAATTACGTGAGCCACAATGCCGACAAGGTGGCCTTCGAGATGACCTGTCCCTTTACGCTGGACGGCGAGCTCTTCGACCCGGAACCCGGCACGCCGGTGGAACTGAGCGGGGCCGGCCGCTTGCGCTTCGTACAGTGTTGAGCGAACCGCCGACGGGCGACCGGTCGATGGGCGCGATGATTCTGAGCGAACTTCGCCAGCCGGTCGCGGCATCGGTCCGGGCGGCCGCACAGGAGGTCCGTCGGCGTCACGGCGCTTCGCTTGTCGCGTGCCTGTTCTATGGGTCCTGTCTCAGGGACGGCCGGGACGAGGACCGTGTCATCGACTTCTACGCCATAGCTGACGACTACCGGCACTTCTACGATAGCCGGCTCTCGGCTGTCCTGAACGCCATACTGCCGCCCAACGTCTACTATCTCGAAACCAATTTCGGAGACCGGGTGGTCCGGGCGAAGTACGCGGTCGTGTCGCTCGGGCAATTGATCCGCCGCACCTCGCCGGCGGCCTTCCAACCTTCGCTCTGGGGCCGGCTCGCGCAGCCTTGCGCGCTGGTCTATGCGCGCGATTCCGTGGTCGAAGAGACAGTGGCCGGCGCGCTTGCGGCGGCGGCAAAGACAATGGCGGCCGAGACGCTTGCCTTGATGCCGGCCGAATTCACGCCGGACCAGCTCTGGATCCGGGCCTTTCGGGAAAGCTACGGCACGGAGTTGAGGGCCGAGCGATCCAATCGGCCCCAGGACCTGTATTGCGCCTACTCTGAGCGCTATGACGGCCTGACCGCCGCGGCGCTGTCCGGTTCGGAGTGCCTAGCGGCAGCGGGCGCGCCGGCGATCCGCCATCGGGCCAGTGCGGGCAAGCGCCGAGCGGCCCGGCTGCGTTGGATGATCAGGCGTCTGCTTGGGAAGACCACGCACGTGCTGAGGCTCCTGAAGGCCGCTTATACCTTCAAGGACGGGCTGGACTACATCCTCTGGAAGATCGAGAAGCACTCGGGCGTGCACACGACCCCCACGCCATGGCAGCGGCGTCATCCGCTCATGGCTGCGCCATCGCTAGCCTGGCGGCTCTATCGGCGCGGCGCCTTCCGCTGAACGCGGGCCGCGCCCGCGCGGTCAGGCTACTCGGCCGACTGGCGCAGCAGATACCGCCCGGCGTTCTGCGCCTCGTAGGCGTGCATTTCCTCGGCCACCTGCCCAAAGGCCTCCGCGATCCAGTCGATCTGCTCCGGCGTATGGGCGGCGGACGCGCTGCAACGTAGCAGCGAGGTGCTGTTCGGCGTTCCGGGCGGTATTGCGAGGTTCACGTAGACGCCGGCCTGGAGCAGCTTGTTCCAGTACATGACCGCCTGCTCCTGCGTCGCGATCTTCACCGCGATGATTGGGCTGGGCGGCGCGGCGAGGGTCAATCCGAAACCGCTCAACCGGTCGTACAGCGCGTGCGCATTGCGCCACAGCGTCTCCTGCAGTCCCGGATCGCTCCGCAGCCGCCCGAGGGCCGTCGTGACCGAGGCCACGTTGGACGGCGAAAGGGAGGCCGTGAACATGTACGGCCGGCTCGCGAAGCGCAGGAACGGGAACTTCGGATGGTCCGAGGCGCAAAAGCCGCCGATCGAGCCCAGGCTCTTGCTGAAGGTGCCCACGACGAAATCGACGTCGTCCAGCACCCCGGCGTGCTCGGCAACACCGCGGCCTTTCTCGCCGAAGACGCCGACCGAATGGGCCTCGTCGACATAGAGATAGGCCTTGTGCCGGCGTTTGACCTCGGCAAACTCGGCCAGCGGCGCAATGTCGCCGAACATGCTGTACAGGCCTTCGACGATGATCAGCTTGTTCGTGTCCTTGCTGTCGAGCCGCTTAAGCCTCTTATCCAGGTCCTCCGGGCAGTTGTGCCGGAAGCGGATGACCGTGGCCCCGGTCATGCGGCAGCCGTCGTAGATGCAGGCGTGACAGTCGGCGTCCAGCAGGATGTAATCGCCGGGTCCGGCCAGGGCGGAGATTACGCCGAGATTGGCCTGATAGCCTGTCGGGAAGACCATGGACGAGGCGAATCCAAAGAAGGAGGCGATATCGTCCTCCAGCCTGCGGTGTTCCGAATAGGTGCCGTTGGCGATCCGCGATCCGGTCGTGCCCGTGCCTAGCCGATCGAGCGCATCGTGGGCTGAGTCCACGCAATCCTGGTCGAAGGTCAGGCCGAGATAGTTGTTGGTGCCGGCCAGCACGACATTTCGCCCCCGGATAATAGCTTCCGTGGCGGAGCACATCTTATCCATGCACACACCGAAGGGGTCACTGCCGGCTGCAACGATTTGCTCGTGCAGTCCTGGCAGACCGGCAATTTTGTCAAAAAGATCCATGTGCCTACTGGGCCCCCGCCTGTTTGTGTATTGCTCGGACCAGATCCCCAACTGTCCGAATTTCCGATAAGAGATTCATCGGAAATGAAATGCCGTACTCATCCTCGACTTCCATGATCAAGTCGAGCACTGCAACCGAATCGATCTCCAAGTCTCCCGTGATGTCGGTTTCGGCCGTCAGATCTAGGTTTCTGACGTTGAACTGCTGCAACTTTCGGCAGACTTTACGCAAAACCAAGTCGTCTGCGACATCCATCGAGCCAGATACCATCCTAATCGTTACTGTTTGGTTTAGCTCTTCGGGTGACTTTCCGCCGCAACCTGCCCAAAGTGTTTAGCAATGTTGCCTGCAAGCACTCAAATCACCGTTTGTTACAATATGTTTCTAGGTCACCATGCTGTGTTCTTTGCGCTAGCGCCTTTGTGCTAATCGCCAACAATTCCGTAATTCTTGGCCCTGACCGGCGCGGCGTCCAGCACCGCCCGACCGGGCACCATCGGTCCCTTCCTCCGCGCTTTGTCGTGACGACCTGCGTCTCCTTAGGCTTCCCGTTAGAGCCAGCGGTGGTCTTCGTACCAATTCAGGGTCAGTCGCATTCCTTCGTCCAGGCCCACTTTCGGGCGCCACGGCGAAAGGCGCGTCAGCGGGTTGTCCCGGCACACCCAGTCGTCATGGTATAGCTCTCGCACTTTGCCCGGGGAAATTCTAGGAACATGCCCGGTGATCCGCGATAAAGAGTGGTTTGCAACCGCGGCCGCGCGCATTAGGGACCGGGGCACCGGCACGCAGGTGATCTTCCGTCCGATATGGCGACCACCTGCCTCGGCGACCGCGCGCCACGAATAGCCCTCCTCGCAGGCATCTCTGATTTCGAACAGGGATCCGCTTTCGATCGAGGCCGAAAGCAACGTCCCGATGGCTTCGCAAAGATCCTCGACATAAATGAGTGAAATGCGTGCGCTTTCAAGGGCCGGTGTGGGAAGCAAGCCATGACGCAACAGCCGGAACAGTTGAAACGTCTCCCGGTCGCCGGGACCGTAGACCGCCGGTGGCCGAAGCGCGATCCAGTGAACGCCCTTGGCCTGTTGTGCCAGTTCCTCTTCCGCGCGCCTCTTGCTGGCGGCGTAGTCGGACAGCTCGGGATGGCGCGCAGCTAGTGAAGACAGAAAGATCAGGCGCGGCGGCCTTGGCTGGAGGGCGCAAGCCTGGACAAGCCTTGCCGTCCCGTTCGCGTTGACCCGGTGCAGGTCCTTGCTCGCGGCCGCCTTGATCAGGCCCGCGCAGTGGACCAGGGCGTCGGCGCCCTCTACCAGGCGCGCCAGACTTGCATCGTTCTCAAGGGCGCCTTCGATGACGGTGACCCCGGCCGGCAAACGCGCCTTCTCGGGATGGCGGCACAGAGCGCGCACCTGCAGCCCCGCGGCCAGCAGGGACTCGACCAAATGGCGGCCGATGAAGCCGGTCGCTCCGGTCAGCGCTACGCTCTTCACCATGGTTGCCCTGCCGCTTTGGAACTGCGCCGAAGCCCGATTAGTTCGGCGCAGCCGCGAAATATCCCGATAGATACCTGACCTTGGTAAAGGTCCGGCTTATCTTTCCCGACGATGTAAGCGGCAGGCTTCGTGTTGGTGCCAGAACGACCTTTGTATCGACCCCAACCGACTTGCGTACGATCGCGGTCACGTCCTGCAAGAGCTGCTCGCGCGCATCCTCTTCATTGGTTCGGCATTGCACAATCGTGACCACTTCCTCTCCCGTCTCCGGGAAGTCCACGGAGAAGGCTGCCACGTCGCCGTTACGGATGCCCGGCAGCCGTTCCACCGCCCACTCTATGTCCTGCGGCCAGATGTTTCGGCCGTTGCAGATGATCAGGTCCTTGCTTCGGCCGGTGATGACCAGGGAGCCGTTGATCGTGTATCCCAGGTCGCCGGTATCGAGCCATCCGTCTTCCGACAGCACGGCGGCGGTGCTTTCCGGGTCCTGGAAGAAGCCGACCATTACGCTCGGCCCCCTGACCAGGATGCGGCCCACCTCGCGGTCGGGCAGACGCTTGCCGTCCTGGTCCCGGATCTCCACCTCGTGCTCCGGCATGGCCTTACCGCACAGTACGAAGGACCTGGCTTTCTCGGCGGGCACATCGGTGGCCGCCGGCACCGCCCGGCCGGCCTGGGCGAGTTCCTGTTTATTGACCCTATCGACCTCGAAATCGCCGTCCAAGGGGGCAAAGCTGACCGCCAGCGTCGATTCCGCCAATCCGTAGCTCGGTACGAATGCCGAACGTTTGAAGCCCGCGCCGGCGAAAGTCTCGGCAAATCGATTGAGGACACCGGCCCTGACCATGTCGCCGCCGATGCCGGCCACGCGCCACGAGGACAGGTCCAACGATTCCGCGGCTCCGTTGCCGCCCTGGCGCCGGCACAGGTCGTATCCGAAGGAGGGGCTGAATCCAACGGTGCCGCGGTTTTCCGAGATCAGGCGCAGCCAAATCAGGGGGCGCCGGGCAAAATCGGCGGTGGCGATGTAGTCCACGGACAGCTGGGATAGCGTGGGCGATATGCAGAATCCGATCAGCCCCATGTCGTGATAGAGGGGAAGCCAGGAGGCGCAGCGGTCGCCTGGGCGCACGTCCAGGCCATGCAGGGTAATCGCCCTGACGTTACTGCTGGCCGAACGCTGCGAGACGATAACGCCCTTAGGATCGCTCGTGCTGCCCGAGGAATACTGGATATAACAGAGATCGTCCCGACCGGTCGGGCGGAACTCCGGGCCCTCTGGCTGCGCGTAGAAGTCTTGCGGCGTGCCGACCATCGGGATTTCCAGGCCGTCGACCGCCTGCCGCAGCAGATCGATCATGTCCGAAGAGGCCATGGCGGCCGAAGGATCGGCCGAGACGATCATGCGCCGCAGCTGCTCGACGTAGGCGTCCTTGCCGCCCAGGTTCATGGGAACGGGAAGCTGGACCGGAAGCAGACTGGCGTACTGACAGGCGAAGAAGAAACAGTGGAAGTCCGGTGTCGTCTCCGCGACCAGGGCAACTCTGGCGCCGCGCGGCAGCTTGAGATTGACCAGCTTCCTGGCCAGCGAAATGGCATTCTCGCGAAGTTCGGCATAGGAGAGGATTTGCCTGAGTTCGCCTCGTCTCGTGTAGTAATTGTAACCGGTTTCGCCCTTGGCGGCGTAATCGAGCCCCTCCACCAGAGTTTCAAACGTGCCTAGTTGGAAGGGTAGGGCGTTATTGGATGTCGGGGTAGGGCGTTGCATCAGGGTTGCGGTGTATCACACGCAGAAACGTTCGCCGGTGTCAGAGAAGGCCGGCTCGGCCAGGAATCCATGGTGGTGATTATACGACCGTCCTCGTTTTTGTCTTCCGTTTCGTGCGAACGAAGCCGTATGCGCGCCTGGCAGTGGAGTCCCTCGGCCGGCCGCCCGCGAAGATGCTTTCTCCAACATTTTGCCCAAAAAGCAAGCTCAAAGTGCCTGAGCGGCCCTTAGGATCTTCTTAATTTGCCGATCCATTTTCGGGAAACATCCCGCCGACCGGTACGGAAGTCTCCGAAGGAAACGGCAACCGGCCGTATCTTCCGCAAAAGTGGCAAATCGTGCCGATGCCACCATGAACGGGGAACGGGGCGCTCCGGTCACAGCAGGTTGGCGCGGGACTCTGACTCTCGAACCAGGCTGTATTGGTCCGCGCCCAACTCGAAGAGCTGGTCGGCCACAGCGATCCAGGCCGGCCGATGCGTGATGGAGAGGATCGTCAAGGAGCTCGAAAGGTCACGTATGTTGCCGCAGATCGCCAATTCGGTTTCCGGGTCGAGCGCGCTGGTCACCTCGTCTAGGATCAGCAGCGAGGGCTTGTGGACCAGGGCGCGCGCGAGGGCGATGCGCTGGCGCTCGCCGCCCGACAGCTTGATGCCCCGCTCCCCCGCCTCGGACATGAGGCCGTCCGGCAGGGCCGAAACGAAGTCCCACGCGCCGGCCGCCTCGAGCGCCGCGCGCACTTGTTCGGTTCCCAACGATTGGTCGCCGAGGGTGATGTTCGCCAGGATCGTGTCGTGGAACAGGATCAGCTCCTGTGGCACATAGCCGATCATGGCGCGCCATGCCTGCAGGTCGATCTGCTCCAGCGGTACGCCGTCGATCAGTATGTCGCCCTGGTCGGGCCGATAGAGGCCGAGCAGGAGGTCGGTCAGCGTCGTCTTGCCGACGCCGGACGTCCCCATGATCACCGTCACCTGCTTGGCTGGGATCTCGACGGAAACGCCTTGCAGGACGGGCTTCGATCCGAAGGCGAAGGAGATATCCCGCATCGAGCAGCCGCGGTCGAGCGTCGGCTGGACCGTGCCGTAGAGGACCTCTCTCTCCCGCTCGGATTCGGCCACCAGATTGTGGATCGACCAGTAGGCGCTCTCGACGATGGCGGCGTCCTGGAAGAGTCTCTGCATCTTGTTGATCCGACTGACCGTCCGCTGCAGCACCAGACCCATGACGAGCAACTCGGAGATCGGCAGGGACCAGATCCTGACCACCAGGTAGAAACTGATCGCCAGGCAGACGGTCAATAGCGGTTCCTGCAGGTTCTGCATGATCTGGCGGCTGATCACTTGGCGGCGCAGGGCCTGCCGCAGCTCACCGGTCTTTCGCCGGAACAGATTGGCGAAATGGGTCTGCCGGGACATCGCCTTGAGCGGCTTGATGCCGACCAGCGCGTCGCTCAGATAGGTGACCAGTTCCTTGGTCCGCTTGGTTTGGCGCCGGCCTGCCTTGCGCGCCTTGCGCACCATCGAACTCAGCACGAGCGCGATAAGACCGCCGATACCGAAAGCCACGACGGCAAGCTTCCAGGACAGCAGCAAGGCCACCGCCAGGTAGGCAAGGCATTGGATCGCGCCGGCCAGGAACTGGACGGCAAATACGTAGGCCTGGGCCGAGCGCGTAGCCTCGAAGCTGACTGCGTTGGCGATCCGTCCGACAGGCTGGCGCGTGAAGTAGCTCCATTTGACCCGGAGGAGACTGTCGATCAGCCTGGTCCTGAGTTGGGTCGCGACTTCGGCCGCCGCATATCCGACGTGCCTCATGGCGAGGATACCCAGCGCAGCCCGCAGGCTGATACCTAGAACCACGATGATGACCAAGGTTTCCAGGTTGGCCGACAGGCCGAGACTTTCGAGCGATTCCACCACCAGCCGGCTGGCCGGCGAGGACTGCGCCGCGGCGTCGCCGCCGGCGATCGAGACCAGGGGCAGCAGGCTGGTCAGGCCAACACCCTCCGCCAGGCCCGCGAGCAGCAGGAGGATCAAGACCGTCCAGCGGGTCGTGCCCTGGGAGGCCAGGAATATGCGTATCACACCGAGCACAGGTTTCGCCGCCTAAAGCGGACTCTCCTTTCGGTCGCGATTTCATATGCCCGGAACACCCGCCCGGGAGCGAGTCAAGGTTCCAGGCACGACTCTTTGGCGAATCAAGGGCTTCCTAACAGACTGAACGAGTTTTCGCCAGCTACCAATACGGGCTGGAGCAGGGCCCGGGCCGCAAGGCCGGATTATCCGGCGGGCCAACGGCCGCGCAGAAAATCGGCTAAGGCCGCGATTTGGGTTTGATCGAGCGCGGCCGCCGCGCTCAGGTCGGGGACGCCGGGCCAGCCGGCGTCGGCAAAGGCGACCCCGCCGAATTCCTTGGTTTCCGCATACCTCGGAATGACGTGGAAATGGACGTGCGGGTCGACCATCATGAGCATCAGGTAGTTGAGCTTGTCGTAAGAAAAGGCCTGGCCCAAAACGGCCTCGATGTCTCCGGTTGCGGCCGCCAGGCTGGTGAAGGCGCCCTGGCTGATGTCCGAGAAGCGCGTTGCCTGTTCCCGGCAGGCCAGCACAAGGGACCCGAGGGTCACCTGCTGCGGCCGCAGCAGGACAGTCCAGTGCTCGTAATTCGCCAGCAGGGTGTGCGGATATCCGAACTTCGCGATGGTCTCGTTGGCGGCAACCGGATGTTCAGCGTCCTGGGGCATGTGGCGGTCTCCACGTCCTTCGTATCGTAGCTGCGTCGCCCGGTGGCGCCGGCAGTCTAAGCGTTAGCGGGGAAATCGCAAAGCACAAGCCATCTGGGCGTTTCCTTTCGGCATGGGATGCACTATGTACCCAGCCAAATCCGCAGGGTCCGGGTGGCGGGCCGTCGGTACGGGCCAGGGCCGACTGGCCAGGGTCGACTGGACTGCCGCCGCGCGGGGGGGCGTGGCCGATGCGGGGGAGGGCCTCGGCCGCAGCTTCGCCGGCCGGGTGACGAAGTTTTGGAGTGATGCTTTGGTGAATACAACTGTCCCCGGGGCGGACGAGGCCGGGTCGCCCAATCTGTATCTCGTCGGAAGTTGCGACACCGAGATCTGGGGCTTGACCGAGGTCGAGCGTCACACCCGCGCCTTTCGGCGGGCCGGCGTGTCCTCGGTTCTGTCGGCCGGACAGCCCCTGCCGCAAGAGGGCGCCGTGATCATGGTCCGGAGCGAGTATGTCTTTGCCGCGGAGCTGGTCCAGGCCCTGGCCGAGACGCCGGGTGTCGTCCTCGCGGTCGAGAGCGAGCGTCCCGGCGAAAGGATGGCCGTCGCGGCCCACATCGATGCCGCGCAGGCCGGCGTGGTCGAGAAGCTCCTGGCGCGCGGCGTCTTCGGCGGAGACGATCATGTGCCGTCGAACCTGCGTGTTCTGTCGCCCGAGGAGCTCGGTCCCTCGTACAACAGGTCGCTGCGCAAGCGCGCTGTTCCCTTCGTCCTGCCACTGAACGAGCGCTCGCGCGCCGAGGTCGAAAAGAAGACCTTCGCGGCGGTCTACAAGGGCGCGACCGACTTCGTCACCAAGTGGTGCTGGCCCGTCCCCGCCCGCTGGGTGACCCGCTGGGCCGCCGCATGGCGCATCTCGCCCAACACCGTCACCACGGTCAGCCTGGTCTTCGTGCTCCTCGCCATGTACCTCTTCGCCGAGGGCCAGTTCCTGCTGGGCGTGGCCGCGGCCTGGTTCATGACCTTTCTCGACACGGTCGACGGCAAGCTCGCCAGGGTGACCATGACCTCCTCCGCCTGGGGCAACGTCTACGACCACGGGATCGACCTGATCCATCCGCCCTTCTGGTGGTGGGCCTGGTGGCATGGTCTGCAGCAGGCCGGGACCGCCGCCGCGCCGGCGACCCTCGATCTGGCGCTGTGGATCGTCGTCGTGGGCTATGTCGTCGGCCGGCTCCTGGAGGGGGTGTTCCACTGGACCTTCAAGATCCAGACCCACATCTGGCGTCCCGTCGATTATTTCTTCCGCACGATCACCGCGCGGCGCAATCCCAACCTGGCGATCCTCATGGTGGCCACGGTCTTCGGCCGGCCCGACCTGGGGCTCATCGCCGTCGCGGCCTGGACCGTCCTCTCCATCGTCTTTCATGTCGAGCGCATCGCCCAGGCCGCCTTCGTCCGCGCCCGAGGCGGCCGGATCACGTCCTGGCTGAGCGAGCCGGGGTGAGCGGCAAGGCGACGCGCGTCGGTTCGACGGCGGCGGCTCGGCCGGTATCGGATACCGTCATGACCGGACAGTCGAGTCCCCCCGATGTCGCGGCGCGCCCGGTGGCGGCCGTCTTCGATCTGGACAAGACCATCACCAGGCAGGCGACCTACATTCCCTTTCTGCTGTCGGTTGCCCGTCACAAGGTCTTCAAGCTGCTCTACGTGGTGCCGATCGTCGGAGCGGGGCTGGCCTACAAGATCGGCCTGATTTCAAGGGGCCGGGTCAAGGAGCTCATGCTGACGGCCATTCTGGGCAAAGCCTCGCGCGCCGAGGTCGCGGCCTACGCCGAGGCCTTCGTCGCCGAGTGCGTCGGCCGCGGACTCCGTCCCGGCGCCCTGCGCGCCATTGCAGAGCACCGCGCCCGGGGCCACAACTTGATCCTTGCAACGGCCAGCTTCGACTTCTATGTAGAGCGCCTTGGCCGGGAACTCGGCTTCGACGCGGTGATCGCCACCCGTTCGGCCTGGGACGAGAGCGGGCGTCTGCTCGGCAGGATCGATGGCGAGAACTGCTATGGAGCGGAAAAGCTGCGCCGGCTGGAAGAGGCGCTGCCTGACCTGCGGGGGAGCTATCGGGTGGTCGCCTATTCCGACAGCCACGTCGACCTGCCCTTGCTGTGTTGGGCGGACAGCGGCGTGGCGGTCAACCCGTCGCGCAGGCTGCGCCGGCGCGCCCGGTCAGGAGGACTGGATGTCGTCGATTGGAACGAGGTCTCGTGACACGGCGGGCGCCGGTCCGGTCGACAACCGGAATATCTTAAGGGAGCCTTAACCCGCCATCCGCCATCTACTCGTTTGACCCCTAGCGACTCGTGGAAAGCCCAAATGAAAGCACTCATCCTTAGCGCCGGGCAGGGCTCGCGCCTGCTGCCTTTGACCGAGGACCGTCCCAAATGCCTGCTGCCGATCAACTCCTCCAGGATGATCGAGCTGCAGATCCGCGCGCTGATCGACTGCGGGATCGACGAGATCGCGGTGGTGGTCGGCTTTCGCGCGGCGGCCGTGGCGCATTTCCTCGAGGAGCTCGATCACACGGGCGCGGCGATCCGCACCCTGTTCAATCCCTTCTTCAACGTGGCGGACAACCTGGCCAGCTGCTGGATGGCCAGGGGCGAGATGGACCGGGACTTCGTTCTGCTGAACGGCGACACCCTGTTCGAGCCGGCGGTGCTCGACCGCCTGCTCTCCGCCCCGGCGGCACCGATCACCATGGCCATCGACCGCAAGGCGGCCTACGATTCGGACGACATGAAGGTGCGGCTCAACGGCAGCCGCCTGGTCGAGGTCGGCAAGACTCTGTCCAGCGAGCTGGTCGACGGCGAGTCGATCGGCATGATGCGCTTCCTGGATGAGGGGCCGAGGCGCTTTGCCAGTGTGCTCGACGAGATCATGCACACGCCGAACGGCATCAGCTGGTGGTACCTGAAGGCGATCGGCGTGCTGGCCGACCAGGCCCTGGTCGAGACCCGCTCGATCGAGGGGCTGACCTGGGGGGAGGTCGACTTCCGCGAGGACCTCGAGCGCGCCGAGACGCTGTTTCCGGACCAGCCCTCCGTGCTCGGCGCCGCGGCGGGCGGCGCCGGGTGACCGCGTTCTCCAGGACTAACCAACGCCGGGGATTGCTGTAGGAGTTCGATGTCAGCAAGCAACGGTCCGGCCCCGAAACGGCTGGCCATCATCCCGGCGCGCAGCGGCAGCAAGGGCGTGCCGGACAAGAACATGCAGCTGGTCGGCGGCGAGACCCTGATTGCCAGGGCCGTGCGCGTAGCGCGGGAAACCGGCCTGTTCGACACCATCCTGGTATCGACCGATTCGCCGGACTATGCCGAGGAGGCCAAGCGCGCCGGCGCCGAGGCGCCGTTCCTGAGGCCGGCGGACTTGGCCGGCGACAGAGCCGTCGTTCTGGACGCTATCCGGCATGTCCTCGACGAGCTGGCGGCGGCCGGGCGCGCGTTCGACCTGTTCGCCCTGCTCGAGCCCACCTCGCCCCTGCGCAGCGTGGCGATCGTCCGCGAGGTCGTCGCCGCGGCCGAGGCCGAGGGCTGGGACGCCGCCATGGCCGTCAGCCCTGTTCCGTCTCAGATGCACCCCCTCAAACAGCTCGTCGTCGATGCCGAGGGGCGCTCGCAGCGCTTCGTGAAGCAGGCGGCGAAGGTGATCAACCGCCAGGAGCTGACGCCGACCTACGTGCACAATGGCATGTGCTACGCCATACGCGTCCCGGCGTTCAGAGAAACGGGGGCGATTTTCGGCACGCGCGCCCGCGCGATTGTCATCGAACGGCCCTACGTCAGCATCGACACGCCGGAGGACCTGGAGACGGCGCGGGAGTTGATTGGAGCCGGTCCTTTCCGATAGGCCGCGCACTTTTGTCGACGAGTGCGTCAATTAACGCGACTGACGACTAGACCTTGACCCAGCAGGACGTGCTGCGGGAACGAAGACGTCTCGAGCACAGGGGCGATGCCGAAGTCGGCAAGCCCTGCCACCGGAAGGTTGAAATAATCCTTCGCCCGGACGTAATTCCGCTGGAGCGCACTCCGGTTGAAGTCCGCGAAGGGCTCGACCATGAGAACATGGTCGCGGGCTACCCGGGTAATTTCCGAGAGGGCCGCGTCACGTACCATTTCCATCTGTTCGACGGCCTGTCGGCTGAAGACAAGGTCGAAGGCCTTGTCCTCGAACGGAAGCTTGGTCGCGTCGCCTTGCCGGAATTCGATTCGGCGATACGCGGTTTCATCGACATGATCCCATGGGCAGTATGCACGTAACGCATCAGGGAACGCTTCACTTTGCTGCGCAGTTTGCGCCCGCTGCACGCCACTCGTCGTGAGCTCGATGCCCTGCCAAGTGATCTCCGGAAAGCGGCACGACAGGACGAACAGGTTGATGCCATGCCCGGCCCCCACCTCGAGGACCGAGCGGGGCTGAAGAGCCTCGATCGCCCGGGCCATCAGCATGAGATGGACCCTCGGCAGACCACCCCGGCGAACCAGCAGTCCCTCGCCTCGCCATTCCGCTGGTACCAGTTCCTTGCGCGGGGGGACTGATGTGGTTTCCGGCCAGGCTCTTGCCGCGAACGTCTGTTCGTAGCTTTGGCGGACATAGTCCTGGGTGCGTCGACCCCGCAGGACCCTCGGGATATTCCCGCCCTTTGGCAGCCAACCGAAGAAGGCACGCCGCCACCTCCGCCGCCGCCAGCGTTTTTCCAAGCCAGCCCTGTAATCGCGCCACCGTTCGCTGTCCAACGGCATGCGTTCGACTACATAGGGATCGAGGACCGGCGCGATGGTCTCGAGGTCAAGGTCGATATCCGAGATTTTCGGCTGAGCAGTGAGAGGCTGTCCCTGCATGTGTTCTCCTAGCCGCACCCGAGAATACCATGATTTTGGCGGGGACGGCTTTCTCGCGTATTCATCGCTTCGAGGGCTGCAAACGGACCCGTTGTAGTCCTCGGGGAGACGATTTCCAACACTTTAGATGGTTCGAATTGGTCCGTGCGGCCTGGGCGACTTTGCTCTTCTCATGTCTAAGCCCTGGGCGAAAAAGAAGCCTTTTAGCTGCATGCTTGTGATCTCATCGCTGCTTGACCGCAGTCGGTGGAAACACTATCTAAGCGCATCCGAATGCAAAGGCTGCTGACGTCAAGAATGCCGAGCGCCGGTTCGGCGTCGGCCTTTCTTGATATCCCAGTCACTTCCGTAGGCGCGAGGCTCCAGAACTTCATGCAGTATTTCACGAAAGATGATGGGCGGCAGCTGCCGGTCAGCGATGATTTTCTGTTGCCGTTCCTGTCACCGACCAGCCCCGGCACGAATTATTGGGACTCCCCGCCACCGGGGCCGGTAACGGACCGTCAGCGGGGACGGACGGTATTGCAAGTCCACCAGGTGCTGCAGCTTCTGCGAAAATGCGGCGTCGAACTGAAAGGCAGGAAGCTACTGGACATCGGCACAGGGCCGGGACTCATTCCGCGCCTCATGCTGGAATTCTCGGATTTGGGCTCTGCGGTCGGCATAGATCCCTATCTCAGTGGCGAGCACGCGACCAGCTGGCAAGGCCACAACGAGGACGAGGCTTTGCGAGAAATGCGGGATTTCATTCGTGCCGCCTCGCCGGTTGCTCTGGACTACGGCAACTATCGAGAGTTAATGGGCTACGAGCACCACACGCTGATACCCGACCGCTTCCCATACGAGGTGCAGCCTGCCAAGCCGTACCGTTTTGAGCAGATCGGCGCTCACGATCTCAGCGAGCTGGATGAGCTATTCGACATTCTTTATGTCAAGGCGATCGATCACATTCCCGACTGGAGCGGCATCTTCGCTGCGGCTTCAGCGGTTGCCGCCGAGGATGCGGTCTTCTGCATCAAGCATTTTTCGTTCTTTTCCTTCTTGGGTCCGCATCGCTATGCCACGACCAACATCCCCTGGGGTCACCTGCTTCTGAATGATGACGAATACCGGCGTTTCGCCAAGGAGTTTCATGGTCATCGGGCTGAGCAGATGATCGATTTCTACTTCACCGGCCTTGCTTATCCGCGCAAGACCATGTCGGGCCTCGTGAAAATCGCTTATGAGCACGGTTTCCTTCCGGTGACGATCATCAACGAACCCTTGCGCAATCTGGCGGAGTTCCACCGATTGGCGGAAAGCGTGGAAGGTTTCTGGGATATGGCACGGGAAAACTATCCGGACCTCGGCGCCGAAGAGATGTTCTCTGGCCGCTATCACATCGTGTTCCGACGGATTCCGGCGGATACTGGGAGCCAGAAGACTGGGAACGGCAGCGCCCCAATCGGAAGCGGCAAACAAACGGGACACTGAACATGACAGTCGGCGACGGCCTGAAGGTCGAGAAAGCAAACTGGCGGTTTCGTGGCGACGTCGTCGACAAGTTCGACGAGCACGTCGCCAAATCCGTGCCCTTATACCTCGAAGGGCACGAGCTGATCTGCAATTTGGCGGATTACTTCGTGAAGGACGGCTCGACGTGTTACGAACTCGGCTGTTCCACAGGCACTCTCACACTCAAGCTCGCGGCGCACAACAAGCATCGCGTGGGTGCGGAATTCATAGGCATCGACTGCGAAGACGACATGATCAACCGGGCCCGTGCCAAGCAGAAAGAGGCGGACGTAACAAATGCGCGCTTCGAGATGGATGACGTCGTGGTAGCCGAACTTGCACCCTGCGATCTCGTGACGGCCTATTACACGGTGCAGTTCGTGCGGCCAAGCGTCCGTCAGGATTTGATCAACAAGGTCTACAACAGCCTGAAGTGGGGCGGTGCCTTTCTCTTGTTCGAGAAGGTTCGGGCCAACGACGCGCGGTTCCAGGATATCATGAGCGGCCTCTATCTCGATTTCAAACTGTCCCAGGGCTATACGGCGGAGGAAATCATCGGCAAGTCGCGCAGCCTGAAGGGTGTGCTCGAACCGTTTTCCACGCAAGGCAACATTGATCTGCTCAAGCGCGCAGGTTTCGTCGATATAGTCAGCGTGTCAAAGTTCGTGTGTTTCGAGGGCTTTCTGGCCATCAAGTAGGGCGTATCTGTAGCCCGGCCAGACAAGAAGTCGACACCGCAAGGCCAGCAGCATGCCATCGTCAAGGATGTCATTGATCATCCCTGTTGAAACCCAAAGCCGGGAATTCGACGCCAAATTATTGCTCGCCTGTGTCGCCGCAGAGCGCGGATTTCCGGTGATTATGGGGCAACGCACTGAAATCCATATGAAGATTTCCTCGATGCCGAGGAGCATCTACCTAGCCAAGGACATGCGGCAGAGCAGCCTGCGCATGTTTGAGATAATGCACAAGCTCGGACACGAGATCGTCGCCTGGGACGAAGAAGGGTTGGTACCCTACGACCGCGAACGGGAGTACAAGATTCGATTCTGCGCGGCTTCGATGAGCCATGTCTCGGACATTTTCGCCTGGGGTGAGGAAAACGCCGATATGATCAAAGGTTTTCCCGCCTATAAAGATGCGCCAGTTCATGTCACGGGCAATGTCCGATTTGACATGATGCGTGCGGAGTTTCAACCATTCTTCGATGAAGAAGTGGCGAAGATTCGCGAGCGCTTTGGTAAATTTGTCCTAATCAATACGAATTTTGGCGCGAACAACCACTATATCCCCGAACTTTCTTTGGTGACGCCCGGATCACAGCCAGGGAAGTCGATCGCGAGCCGCCAATCCCAACGATACGACGCGGGCTTGATCAAATATCGGACGGCGTTGTTTTCCAAGTTCCTGGAGTTTGTTCCCGCGATTGCCGGCGCGTTTCCGAGTCAGCATTTCATCATCCGCCCACATCCAGCGGAAAATCACGATCCCTGGGAATCTGCGGCCGCTGGCCTGGACAACATCGATGTTGTCCATGAAGGCAGCGTCGTTCCGTGGCTCCTGGCCTCCACGGCCTTGATCCACAACAACTGTACAACAGGTATTGAGGCCTTCGTGATGCGCGTCCCGGCAATCTCCTACCGGCCGATTGCTTCGGAAGAATTCGATCGTGATCTGCCCAACGCTCTTTGCTACGAGATGTATGACTTTGATTCCTTGTGCGCGAAACTGCGCTCTATCATAGACGGCCAGATCGGCAGCTGTGATGCACCGGCGCAATGGGGGCTTATCGAACTCCATCTCGCTTCGCTCGACGGTAAGCTGGCTTCGGAGCGGATCATAGACGTTCTTGACCAAGACGAAGCCGCCTTCAAACAAGGCGCAAAGCCCAGTGTGAATGATTTTCTTGGCGGCTGGTTCGAGGCGGTCGCACGTGGCGCCCGGAAGCGATTGAACGCCCTCAAACCCGGCCACAAGAACAGTGCCCAATATCAACGCCGCCGGTTTCCGGGAATATCGCTCGAAGAGGTTCGTGATCGCATGGGCCGGTTCCGGAGGCTGCTCGGGCGCTTTTCAAATCTCGAAGTGGACCAGATTTCTCGCAATATTTTCCGGATCAAGGCGAACTGAACGTCTGTGGCAATTCAAACTCTCAACCTCGAAGGCGGAAGCTGTAGCTTTGTCTGCGGAAAACCAGGTGTTGATGATCCGATCAGTGCTGCCAGTCGTGGGCAATTGGGGCAGGCCGACGCGGTCGACCTCGAACCCAGCATTGCGTCCAAACAAGAGGTTTGTTTCCATTGGCTGGAAACTTAGGGCTACCCTCACATGCGGCGGCTAACCTCTCAGGAATAGGCGGGTCCTAGTCCGTGAAGTCGATCATGTATCACTATGTCCGGCCGGTTCCGACACAGTTGGACTACTCTCGCTATCTGCACGTCGACGACTTCTGCCGACAACTCGATTGGTTCGCGGCTCGTTACACTTTTATCGAGCGCGATGCCTTCCTTGGGTCGCTGCGGGAAGGACGTGCCTGCGAGGGTGTCGTGCTTACGTTCGACGACGGTCTTTCTGATCACTATTGCTATGTGGTCCCCGAACTGATCAAGCGCGGCCTTTGGGGCGTCTTTTATGTGCCAACGGGCATGTACTCCAAGGGCAAGTTGCTTGACGTGCACCGAATTCATCTCTTATTGGGGCGCTTTGGCGGCGATATGGCGCTTAAACTGCTCCAGGATATTCTCACTGAAGAGATGATGTCACACCATCACGTCAAGGATTTTCACGAGGCCACATATGGCTCCCAGAGAAATGATCCTGCGACGAATTCGTTCAAGCGCATTCTCAATTTCTTCATCTCCTACGAGTGGCGAGAACGGGTGTTGGACCAGCTGATGGAGCGTTTCCTAGCTGGCGGTAACGAGCGAGATCTAGTTGACGAGTTCTATACGACCCCGCGGCAAATTCGCGCAATTCACGATGCGGGCATGATCGTCGGCAGCCACGGCGTGAGCCACCTGGTCATGAGCAAGCTCGGTTTAGAGGAACAGGAGCGCGAGATCGTGGACTCGTTCGCCTTCCTTGAAGATGCAACGGGAAGTCGGCCAATCACCTTCTGTTATCCACATGGGGGCTTTCACACCTTTACTAGGGAGACCGAACAGCTGCTGGCGACACAGGGCGCCTTGTTCTCGTTTAATGTAGAGGCGCGCGACGTGACAGCTGACGACGTTCGGCTTAGACCGCAAGCGTTGCCGCGCTATGACTGCAATAAGTTCCCCTTTGGCACGGCCTCCTTTGGGCCGAAGCGGCCTGTGAGCCCTCAACCAGCCGCTGGCCACGGGCTAGAATGACGTGAGGCGGAATTCGACTGCACCGGCTTGGTTTTTCAGTTTGCCCTCTTTGGCAAAGTCCTCGGGTGAGGCCTAAGTCATGGACTTATTCATGACTCAGCCAGATTTGGGCTGCAGCGAGGCTGAGCATGGCGTGGTAATTTGAGGCGTGTTTTTCATGGTGCGTGGCGATACGCCAGAAATCCAGCTGTGAGTAACATTGAGCGGAAAAACGCGAGGAGAAGAAGGCTATGGCCGAGAGGTCAGCAGACTATCGGGTCGGTGAAGCCGGGGACCTCGGCGTATCGGTTGAAGACGTGTGCGCGTTCTATCGCAGACACTGGCGGCGTGAGGTCGCCATTGGGCTTCCGTCCTTCTATCAGTGGCAGTTCTGCGAAACGCCGGAAAACGCCGGCAAAGATGTGAATTGCGTCGTGCTGGACAAGAACGACGAGGTCGCCGGCATTGTGGGCGTCAACAGGCGGACGTTCTGGCTCAATGGAAAGCCTCGAAAAGCCGCCGACTTGACAACCTGGATCATCGCGGAACGGCTCCAAGGCAAGGGGCTGGGTCGCAAAGTCCTTGGCTTTCTTCAGGAAAGCTACGACGCGATTTTGGGGCTGGGCGTCACGCCACAGGCGCTCGTTCTATACATGACATCCGGTTTTCAGTACTTGCGCTATGTGCCCAGATTTGTTCGCGTCTTCGACATAGAGGCCATTGCCGAGCATGCGCAAATCGAAAAGCTGGGCGAAAGGCTAATTCACAATTGGAAGCAAGCGGAAAGGACCCCTTACGCTGTTCACCCCGTGGAAGCGGGCAAACTGGTAGACTGCGCCCACTTTCTGGAGGGGTCATTCAACTATTTCACGCGCGACGAAGACTTGCTTGCGTGGCGCTACGACAGACATCCGTTCTTCGCTTACGAGTCTTTTCTCATAGAGAGCCAAGGGGGAAAGGCGGCCATCATTTTGCGAGTCGATCATGTGGCAGGGATGAAAGTCGTGCATGTCATCGACTGCTTTGGAAGCGACGCCGCGCTTGCCGGCGCCGTGAGTTTCATCGACGATTATTGCCTGGAAAACGCGGCGTCGGTCACAGATTTTTACTGTACTGCGCCGGCGATCAGCCGCCACTTTCGCGCTAGGGGTTGGTTTTCCATGGTCGATGATTTCTGGTTCCAATTCATTCCTTTGTTCTATCCCCCAGAATGGCGGACGCCTCCGACCACTTCTATGATCTATTGGGCTCGCGACGACATGATCGACCTGATGGATGTGGCCCGTCTTCATGTCACGAAGGGAGACATGGACATGGATCGCCCTACAATAGCCTCATACCGATCTGCTGGCGTTGTCGACGAAATCAGCAAATTTGGTTATGGAAAGCCGTCATCGTCCAAACAAAAGACGGACTAATTAAACTCCTTAAGCGCAAGCCCTACTTCGTCAACAGGTCGCCCGCCGTCAGCTGCCGAGCCAGCGCTTCGGCGGCGATCTCGTGGCCGCGCGCCGTCCAGTGCTCGTCGGCGAAGTCGAAATAGACATCTTGCTCGCCGCGGCGGATCGCCTCGTCGAGCGCGGCCGCTACCTCGAAGGTCGGGATGCCCTCGGCATCGCCGAGCGACTTCAGCTCTCGATAAATCTTTCGGATGTTGATGCGCGCGGCCGGAAAGGCCTCCTGCACGCTTTGCCGGAATTCCGAATCGCCCTCGATCTTCGAGGGCGCAATGAACATGGCGAACTTCGCGCCGATCCCTTGCGCCTTGTCGCGCATGTCCAGGATGAGCGCTTTGGTGACCGCCCAGCCTCCGGCCCAGAGGCGCTCGTAGTCCGCGCGCGTCATGCCGGGCTCGGCGTAGTCCATCGCGAAGTCCTCGAGGAAGGCCCAGCCGAGGAAGATGTTGGGATCGACGGGCTTGCCGCCGCGGAACTTTCCCACAGCCGCGCGGAGCAGGCGGTAGGTCACGCTGTGATCGGTCACGTAGTTCCGCAGCCAGCTGCGCAGCGCGCGCTTCTTGGCGCGGCGCTCGGTACGGTCGCCCGCAGTGCTGTAGTCGATCGCCAGCTTGCCGTTCTGGAGCGAGGCGTAGGGCCGGCCCAGTGACTTCTGGTACTTCTCCTGCAGCGGCTGGTAGTTGGTCTGGATGTCGTTGACCGGCGCGAAGCCAAGCAGCACTAGGTCGGGCCGGTACTTCAGCCCCTCCTCGAGGAAGAACACGTACTCCTGCACCGTGCTGTAGGCGGCGAGGCTGAGGTTGATCACCTCGAAGCGGTCTCTGCCCAGGAGCGCTTCGAGCTGGGCGGGCGTCGTCTCATCGTCGCGCACGCCGGTGCCGAACATGGCGGAATCCGAGACGATCAGGATGCGGAATCGCTTTGGGTCCGGCTCCAGGCTGTGCTCGGGTCCACGCAGGCCGCGCGAGTTCATGCTCAGCGGCACGTTGAAAGCGAGATCCTGAAGTCGCGTCTCCAGGTTCGGCCGCGCCGCCCAGCCACGGGTCGGATGGGGTTCGTAAAGCTGGGTGTGGTAGTCCGGCTGGTCGAGATTGCCGTAGAAATAGAGCCGCAGGGACATCTCGATAAAAACCAACGCCACGCAGAGGCTGACCAACAGCGCCAGAAAGTTGCCGAGCTGTCGACGCATAATCGGGCTCTTCCTTGAAATGAGGGCCTGCGGTGGACGGCGAGAGACGACATGCCGGCCTTGTGTTGGAACAGTCGTCGTATCGGATTCGATCCGCCTGTGCAATCGAACGAAGGGCCCACATCGCCTGCTGGTCGGGCGGCTCATCGTCGACTCGCGTTCCCCGACAAGACGGGTGGCTCGTGCGGCGCCGTGGTGGGGATCTTAATAAGCCTTGAAAGCGCCCGGCTTCTGGGCTAGGTGAGGCGGCCTTGGCACGCGGGAACCGAGCGAGCCTGTGCCGTCTTGAGCTCGAGGCCACTTGCGAGGCGTGCCGAGGCTGATTGGCGACACCCACTCGACACGATGACCGCGCGTCCCAACATTCTAGCCTTGACGCTGCCCTATATGCGCGACGCGGCCCTTTGATGACTGAAACCTGGCTACAGACCTGCGATCCTGCCGCGCCCTGCACCGTGATCGGGGAGGTCGCACAGGCCCATGACGGCAGTCTGGGCATGGCGCACGCCTTCATCGACGCGATTGCCGCCGCCGGGGCGGACGCGGTCAAGTTCCAGACCCATATCGCCGAGGCGGAGAGCTCGCCCCACGAGCCCTGGCGCAAGCGCTTCAGCCCGCAGGACGAGAGCCGCTTCGACTACTGGAAGCGCATGGAGTTCTCTGAGGACCAGTGGGCCGGCCTGCGCCGGCATGCGGAGGAAGAGGGCCTGCTGTTCCTGTCCTCGCCGTTCTCCCTGGAAGCTGTCGAGCTGCTGAAGCGCGTCTGCGTGGCGGCCTGGAAGATCGCTTCGGGCGAGATCACCAACACGCCCCTGCTGGCCGCGGCCTGCGCGACCGGCCAGCCTGTGGTGCTCTCCAGCGGCATGTCGCCGCTCGACGAGATCGACGGCGCGGTCGCGCAGGTCAAGGCGGCGAAGGTGCCGCTCGCGCTGTTGCAGTGCGCCTCGATCTATCCGACGCCGCCGGAGGCCGTGGGGCTCAACCTGCTCGAGGTTTTCAAGACACGCTACAGCTGTGCGGTCGGGCTTTCCGACCATTCGGCCACGATCTTTCCGGGCCTCGGGGCGGCGCTTATGGGCGCGCAGGTGCTCGAGGTCCACGTGACCTTGAGCCGCGAAGCCTTCGGCCCGGACGTCGCGGCCTCGCTGACCACGGCCGAGCTGGCCCAGCTCGTCCAAGGCGTGCGCTACATGGAGGCACTGCGCGACAGCCCCGTGGACAAGAGCCTGGCCGATGCCGCCGCCGCGCCCCTGCGCGAGATCTTCATGAAGAGCCTCACCCCGTGTCGCGATCTGCCCTCTGGCCATCTGCTCAAGCCCGATGACCTGACAGCCAAGAAGCCGGGCACGGGCATCCCGGTCCAGCGGCTGGACCTCGTAGTCGGCCGCACGCTTGCCAGGGGCGTGGCGCGGGACCAGCCCCTCACCGAGGACGACTTGCAGCCGGAGACCTCATGAAACGTAAAGTCTGTGTGGTGATCACCGCGCGCCCCAGCTACTCGCGCATCAAGACCGCCCTGGCGGCGATACGGGAGCACCCGGAGCTCGAGCTTCAGCTCGTGCTGGCCGCCTCGGCACTGCTCGAGCGCTACGGCAGCGTGGTCGACGTCATCGAGAAGGACGGCTTCAAGGTGGACCGGCGGGTTCACATGATCCTGGAGGGCGAGAACCTGGTGACCTCGGCCAAGTCCACCGGCCTGGGCCTGGTCGAGCTGGCCACCGTCTTCGACGATCTCAAGCCCGATATGGTGGTGACCATCGCCGACCGTTTCGAGACCCTGGCGACGGCTGTCTGCGCATCCTACATGAACATCCCGCTGGTCCATGTCCAGGGCGGCGAGGTCACCGGCTCGATCGACGACAAGGTGCGCCACGCCGTCACCAAGCTGGCGGACCTGCATCTCGTGGCGAGCCCGAACGCGGCCGAGCGCCTGGCCCGCATGGGCGAGGAACCGGAACGGACCATCGTGACAGGCTGTCCCTCCATCGACATCGCGCGCGCCTGCGTCGAGAACGGCCGCGAGGCGCCCGACGTGTTCGAATTCGGCGGCGTCGGCGCGCAATTCGACCTTTCCGAGGGCTTTCTCGTGGTCATGCAGCACCCGGTAACGACCGAATACGAGGCCGCCTACCAACAGGCCAGTCAGACGATCGAGGCGATCGACCGCCTCGACCGGCCGACGCTCTGGTTCTGGCCGAATGTCGATGCCGGGTCCGACGGAACCTCCAAGTGCATCCGTGTGTATCGCGAGCGGCACGTGCTCGAGCATGTGCATTTCTTCAGGAACCTGCCTCCGGAGGCCTTTCTGAGGCTGCTCAAGAAGTCGCTGTGCATCGTCGGCAATTCCAGCGTCGCGATCCGGGAATGCGCCTACCTGGGCGTCCCGGCGGTGAACATCGGGACGCGCCAGAACGGCCGCGACAGGGGGCCGAACGTGATCGATGTCGCGCACGATACCAAAGCTATCGAGAACGCGATCGGGATCCAGTGCGAGCGCGGGCCCTACCCTTCCAGCGACATCTACGGCGACGGCCAGGCGAGCCGGCGGATCGCGGATGCACTCTCCACCGCGTCCCTTTCGATCGACAAGCGCCTGACGATCTAGCAGGGGGGCACACGCGGTGCCGGCTGGGGACCGATTGGCGGGCGAGAAAGGCAGAGTCGTGACGCACGTGAAGACAGACGCTCAGACATCCGCGGCGAACCTCGAGGCTCGGTTCCTGGAACATCGAGCCAAGGTCGGCGTCATCGGGCTCGGCTATGTCGGGCTCCCCTTGGCGCGCAGCATCTGCCACGCCGGCTTCACGACCCTCGGGCTGGACAACGACGCGGACAAGGTGGCCCAGCTGAACGAGGGCCGGTCCTACATCCGCCACATCCCCGCCGATGACATCGGCGCGCTGGTCGCCTCGGGCCGGTTCCGCGCGACCTCCGACTTCGCCGAGGTTTCCGGCCTCGATGCGATCCTCATATGCGTCCCGACGCCCTTGACCCGCCACCGCGAGCCGGACCTGTCCTTCGTCCTCGGCATCGGCCGCTCGATCGCCCCGCACCTTCAGGCCGGCCAGCTCGTCGTCCTCGAGTCGACCACCTATCCGGGCACCACGATGCAGGAGCTCAGGCCCGAGCTCGAGGCCGGAGGGCTCAAGTCCGCTGTCGATTTCTTCCTGGCCTATTCGCCCGAGCGCGAGGACCCCGGCAACCCGGTTCACAGCGGTACGACCGTCCCCAAGGTCGTGGGCGGCGACGGCGCCGAGGCGACCGCGCTGGCCTGCGCGCTCTACGACCAGGTCGCCGTGCGGACCGTTCCCGTCTCCTCCGTCGACACGGCCGAAGCGGTCAAGCTGACCGAGAACGTCTTCCGCGCGGTCAACATCGCTCTGGTCAACGAGCTCAAGGTGATCTACTCGCGCATGGGCATCGATATCTGGGAGGTGATCGAGGCGGCCAGCACCAAGCCGTTCGGCTACATGCCCTTCTACCCGGGCCCGGGGTTGGGCGGCCACTGCATCCCGATCGACCCGTTCTACCTAACCTGGAAGGCGCGCGAGTTCGAAGTGCCGACCCGCTTCATCGAGCTGGCCGGCGAGATCAACGCCACCATGCCGAGCTACGTCGTCGAGCGCCTGGCTTTGGCCCTGAACGACCGATTCGCCAAGAGCCTCAAGGGTTCGCGGATTCTTCTGCTTGGCTTTGCCTACAAGAAGAATGTCGGCGACGAGCGCGAAAGCCCGGCCTTCAAACTGGTCGAGCTTCTCGAAGCGCGCGGCGCCCGGGTCGACTACTACGATCCCTACGTGGCGCGCATACCGCTGTCCCGTGAGCATCCTCATCTGGCCGGCCGGACCAGCGTGGCCTGGGACGAGATCTTCGCCGGTGGCTACGACGCGGCGCTGATCTGCACCGATCACGACGAGGTTGATTATACCGCGCTGGTCGAGGCCCTGCCGCTCGTCGTTGATACCCGAAACGCCACCCGTGGCCTACATGGCGTCCGCGACAACATCGTCATGGCCTGAGCAGAATTGCCCGGCCGGCGGGCCTCACGGAAATAGCGCGCGTACGCGCGCGGTCGCCCGCTCCAAATCGTCGGCCGGTCTGTCGGCCTGGGCGGCGAAAGTCTCGCCCAGCCGGACGGCGAGGCCGCGATCAATGAGGCTTCGGTGGAACTGCGACATGTCCCGGGTCGATTTGATCAATCCCAAGTCGACCAGAGAATCGTAGGCTCGGGCCAGCCAGCCCTCCCGTTCACGGCCCGCGTCCGGCCGTTTGCGGTGCCGCGCGGCGAGCGCCCGCAGTCGCCGGGCATTGCGCATCTTCCGATCCAGCCGCTCCGGCAGCGGGAAGACGAAGACCGGCTTGCCGGTGGCGCAGGCCTCGGACAGCATCGAGGCGCTGTCGCCGGTCACCACGAAGCTGTCGGCCAGGGACAGGAAGGCGAAGTAGGGATTCTCCGCGCCTTCCGTCCAGCGATGCCGATAGGCCGGGCAGGAGATTGCTTCGAAGAGCGCGTCGACCACCCCGGCCTCGGTGCGTCTGCTGGTGGTGACGAGCAGGGATCCCCCCGCCGCCGCGGCCAAGGCGTTGGCCTGGCGACCCAATTTCCGCGCTGTCGCTGCATCCAGATGATAGGGCCGGGCGCTGCCGCCGACGACCAGCGCCACGTGAGGTTTGGGCAGCCGCCCCAGCTGGGATTTCCACGCATCCGTCGCCTCGGCCAGACGGGCCGGATCGACCCGGTTCAGCGTCAGCGTGTTGTGCAGTACGTTCGATCGGCGGGGTAGGCAGTACTGCGGCGTCGTGACGATCAGGTCGAAGTGCTGGAGCGGAGCCCAGGGCCGGCCGATGTGCACCAGACGCGTCCGGCCGCCCGATCGCTTGCGGATCCAGCGCGCGATCGGCGTGCAGCGTCGACCGCTCGCGATCACGAGATCCGGCCAGGGCGGCGCAGGCCGGCTCGATGCCTCTCTGTCCAAGCTTCGGGGCGACGCGCCCAGCACGACGTTGGGGAGCTTGTAGCGCTTGTTGAAGACCAACCGCTTTTCTTCGAAGGGCCAGCCGAGAGCCTGTGCAAGGGCGAGGACCTGTGCCCTGTCACCGGCCCGCTCTGTCGTCAGAAGCCAAACCCGTCGGGGCGCCGCGCTCGCGCTGGGGACGGCGTCCTCCGTTTCGTCGGTGCCGGTGGCGGCGGGCAAGGTCACAAAGCCAATTCCTTTTCGGATCTCGGGAATTTGTTGTCTTTTCCCGGCCAAGGCAAGGCCCCTTCCGGGGGCATCGGAGGCGGGCGCTTAACATTTCGCCTTCCTGCCCATATTCCTCTATCATGGCGTGGGGTTGCCGCGACGCGCGGGCGCCCGTCGGCGGCTGGCTACAGGGAGGCGGAGTGGTACAAAAACAGGAGACCCTGCCGCTTGGCGTGGTGCTCGAGCGGCGCAGGATGGAGAACCCGTGGCAGGACTACGCCTGGAAGCCGGTGGCGGTGATCCCGGGTGCCGGGGCCTGCGATCCGCGCGGCGAATGGCCCGTCCTGAAAGCCGGCGAGGACTGGGCCCAATTCCACGCCGGGACCCTGCCGCTCGAGCTCTTCCGCAAGGAGACCGAGGGCTACAAGGTGAATCTCACGCAGAAGCCGCCGCGCCTCTTCGTCGTCCTGCGCAGCGGCGAGGACATGGACTGCGATCACGATATGGCGCCCTTCCTGGTCACCGCCTGTCCCTATGAGGCGCAGGACTATATGGACAGCGGCGAGGAGACCGTCGAGGTGGTCACCATGCCCGACGGCGTGATCGCCTTCGTCCAGGCCTATATCGACGCGCACCACGTCGACGAGCCCTTCCACAAGCGCAAGCGCAAACGCCACGCGAGCGGCGACGACAGCTTCGGCCGGCGTTCGGCGCTCGATCCCGGACGGCGGGGCAACGGCCGCCATGGCTGAGTCCGACGACGGCTTCGTCGGACGCTGGTCGCGTCTGAAGCGCGGCGAGCGGATCCGCGACGAGATCCCCGGTTCGGTCGAGCGCGGGCCGGCGCCCGCGCCGCTGCCGGCGGGGGACGCCGAGGTCGCGGACCCGGCGGACAGCGCGGTCGTCGAGCACCTCCCCGACATCGACAGTCTGGACGAGAGCGCGGACTTCACCGTTTTCCTGAAGGAGGGCGTGCCCGAGGAGTTGCGCAAGCGGGCGTTGCGCAAGCTGTGGCGCCTCAATCCGGTCTTCGCCAACCTGGATGGACTCAACGACTACGACGAGGATTTCACCGCCGCTGGCGCCGCACTCGAGGGCGTGAAGACCCTCTATCAGGTCGGCAAAGGCATGGTCCTGCCAGAAGAGCCGGCCAGGGAGGCTGCGGCCGATACCGACCCCGTCGCGGATACGGGTGAGCCACTGGCGGAGGTGGAGGGGTCCGCCGACGGCGGCGCCGAGGCCGGCCCTGGGCAGATCGGACAAATGGTGCACGCGCCGGCTCCGGATTCCACAGAAGGGGCGGAAGCGACTCGGACGGTCGAGTCGGAGGCCGCCGGCGCCCCGGTCGAGCCGGCTCAGGCGCCGACCGGCCGTTCCGCCGCTCGCCGCCGCTGGGGTCGATTCGAAAGCTGAATCCACGGTATAACTGTGCCAAGGGCCCGGTGGATTCGCCCTGTGGGGCGATTCCTTCAATTCATGGATCTCCCGTCAATAATTCTGTGAGGCCGATCAAGTTCCGGTGGTGAAATAATGTCACCTTTCTATTGCGGGTGATTTGCCTGCGCTTGCCTACTTCTTGAGCAAGTTTTCACAGAGGTTTTGTGTGTTCGCTCATGCAGCATGCTAACTTGTTGACAGAACCCCGATCTTGGGTCTCTAATTCACGGGAACGAAGACCAAACCCCTTTAAAAACAAGGGGTAATGGCATTGGCCTAAAAGTCCTGCGTAGCGGTCCTTTATCCTTATCCGGAGGGAGCGTGTCGCGGGGGTGAGCCGAGAGCGGGGAGGCACGGCTTAGTTGGCGGCGGTTTTGCAGGCACAGCAGGCAGCAGAGGAAGACCGGCTCCGGGCCGGTTGGTACTCCCTGCTCGCGCGCCTTCTGGCCGCGCCGGCCGACGACGAGGTCATTGCAGTTCTGCGCGGCCTCGGGGACGACGAGACCGAGTTGGGGGCAGCGCTCCGGGCGCTCAAGGCGGCTGCCGGGGCGGCCTCGCCAAGCGCGGTCGAGCAGGAGTTTTTCGATCTCTTCGTCGGCGTCGGGCAGGGCGAGCTGGTGCCCTACGGCTCCTACTATTTGACCGGGTTCCTGCACGAGAAGCCCCTGGCGCGGCTGCGCGACGACATGGCGGCTCTGCGCATTGCCCGGTCCGAGGGAGTGCCGGAATCCGAGGACCACATCGCCGCGCTCTGCGACATGATGGCGGGCCTTATCACCGGCGCGTTCGGTGCGCCGGCCGATCTGGCCACCCAGCGCAAGTTCTTCGACGATCACATCGGCTGTTGGGCGCCTCGGTTCTTCGAGAACCTGGAGGCCGCGCCCTCGGCCGCGTTCTACATGCCGGTCGGCACCCTGGGCCGCCTCTTCATGGCGGTCGAAAGCCAGGCATTCGAGATGGCGGCCTAGCGCTTCACGCAAGAGTGATAGGGGTCCGGGGCGGGCCCCCTAGGCGACGATCCGCTCCGTGCAACGTTCACCAAGGAAGGAAAGGTGGGCAGATGAGCAAAAAGAAGGAAGAGGCTTCCATCGGACGCCGTGACTTCTTCCGCAAGGCCGGCCTCGGGGCCGGCGCGGTCGGCGCGGCCGCGGTCGGTCTCTCGGCCGAGCAAGGCGAGGCCGCCGAGCCCGCCAAGACAGCGCCGGGCCGTGCCGGGTACCGCGAGACCGCGCACGTGAAGAAGTACTACGAGCTATCCAGGTTCTGATAACAGAAGCAAGTTAGGAGACGTCAATGCTTACCAAGAAGACGAATGGGGTGGCGAATGGCCCCCGTTTGTCCAAAGCCTTGGCTGGCATGGTCGGCAGCGCAATCGACCGTCGAACCTTCCTGAAACGCTCGGGGCTGACCGCGGGTGGTGCCGTGGCGGTGGCGAGTCTGTCTTCGGGAATGGTCAAGAAGGCCGAGGCCCAGGCCTCGACTTCCGGCGGCGAGGTGCAAATGGTCAAATCCGTTTGCACGCACTGTTCGGTCGGCTGCACGGTCATGGCCGAGGTCCGGAACGGGGTTTGGGTCGGGCAGGAGCCCGGTTGGGACAGCCCCTTCAACCTCGGGGCCCACTGCTCCAAGGGCGCCTCGGTGCGCGAGCACGCGCACGGCGAGCGCCGGCTGAAGACTCCGACCAAGCTGGTCGGCGGCAAGTGGCAGAAGGTCAGCTGGGAAGACGCCATCAACGAGATCGGCGACAAGATGCTGGAGATTCGCCAGCAGTCCGGTCCCGATTCGGTGTACTGGCTCGGCTCGGCCAAGCACAGCAACGAGCAGGCCTACCTGTTCCGCAAGCTCTACGCCTTCTGGGGCTCCAACAACGGAGATCACCAGGCGCGGATCTGTCATTCCACCACGGTCGCGGGTGTCGCCAACACCTGGGGCTATGGCGCGATGACGAACAGCTACAACGACATCCACAACTCGCGCGCCATCTTCCAGATCGGCGGCAATCCCGCCGAGGCGCACCCGGTCGCCATGCAGCACATGCTCAAGGCGAAGGAGCAGAACAACGCCGCCTTCATCGTGTGCGATCCGCGCTTCACGCGCACGGCCGCGCATGCCGACGAGTTCGTGCGGTTCCGTCCCGGGACCGACGTGGGGCTGATCTGGGGCATCCTCTGGCATGTCTTCGAGAACGGCTGGGAGGACAGGGAGTTCATTCGCCAACGCGTCTGGGGGCTGGACCAAGTCAAGGCCGAGGTGGCCAAGTGGACGCCCGAGGAGACCGAGCGCGTGACCGGGGTGCCGGGCTCGCAGCTGAGGCGCGTCGCGCGGACGCTGGCCAACAACCGGCCCTTCACGATCATCTGGTGCATGGGCGGCACCCAGCACACCAACGGCAACAACAACACCCGTGCCTACTGTGCCCTGGGTCTGACGCTGGGCGTGATCGGCACCTCGGGCGGCGGCGCCAACATCTACCGCGGCCACGACAACGTGCAGGGCGCGACCGACTTCTGCGTGCTGTCGCACAGCCTGCCCGGCTACTACGGCCTCAAGACCGGCTCGTGGAAGCACTGGGCCCGTGTCTGGGATGTCGAGTACGACTATCTGCTCGGACGCTTCGCGGACAAGAAGCTCATGGAGAGCAAGGGCATCCCGGTCTCGCGCTGGATCGACGGCGTTCTCGAAGCCAAGGAGAACATCGATCAGCCGGACAACCTCCGGGCCATGGTGTTCTGGGGTCATGCACCGAACTCGCAGACCCGCGGCCTCGAGATGAAGAAGGCCATGGAGAAGCTCGATCTCCTGGTGGTGATCGATCCCTATCCGACGGCCACCGCGATCATGCACGACCGCACGGACGGCGTTTATCTGCTGCCGGCGGCGACGCAGTTCGAGACCTACGGCTCGGTCACCGCGTCGAACCGCTCGCTGCAATGGCGCGACAAGATCTTCGACCCGCTGTACGAGTCGAAGACCGACCAGGAGATCATGTATCTCTTCGCGCAGAAGCTCGGCTTCGCTGACGAGATGTTCAAGAACATCAAGGTCAACGAGAACGAGCCCTTGGTCGAGGACGTTACCCTCGAGTTCAACAAGGGAATGTGGACGATCGGCTACACCGGCCAGTCGCCGGATCGCCTGCGCGCCCACATGGCCAACCAGCACACCTTCGACAAGACCACGCTCCAGGCGGTGGGTGGCCCGGTCGACGGCGAGTACTACGGCCTGCCGTGGCCGTGCTGGGGGACGGCGGAAATGGGTCATCCGGGGACACCGATCCTCTACGATCCGTCCAAGCCCGTGGCAGAGGGTGGCCTGTGCTTCCGCGCCCGGTTCGGCGTGGAGCGCAACGGCGACAACCTGCTCGCCGAGGGCAGCTATCCGGTCGGCTCCGAGATCAAGGACGGCTATCCGGAGTTCACGATGGCGATGCTCAAGAAGCTCGGTTGGGACGGCGATCTGACCGACGACGAGCGCGCGGCCATCGAGAAGGTCGCCGGCGACAAGACCAACTGGAAGACCGACCTGTCGGGCGGCATCCAGCGGGTCGCGATCAAGCACGGCTGTGCGCCCTTCGGCAACGCCAAGGCCCGTACCGTGGTGTGGAACTTCCCGGATCCGGTGCCGACGCACCGCGAGCCGCTCTACACCTCGCGGCGCGACCTAGTGGCCGACTACCCGACCTACGCCGACAAGCAGGCCTACCGCGTGCCCACGCTTTACGAATCGATCCAGAAGAAGGATTTCTCGGGCGACTATCCGCTGATCCTCACCTCTGGGCGTCTCGTGGAGTACGAGGGCGGCGGCGACGAGACCCGGTCCAACCCGTGGCTCGCCGAGCTCCAGCAGGACATGTTCGTCGAGATCAACCCGTTCGACGCCAACGAAAACGGCGTCAGGGACGGCGTGATGGTCTGGGTGCACACGCCTGAAGGGGCCAAGATCAAGGTCAAGGCCATGGTCACCGAGCGGGTCGGGCGCGGCGTCACGTTCCTGCCGTTCCACTTCGCCGGCCACTGGCAGGGCGAGGACCGGCGCTCGAAGTATCCGAAGGGCGCGGACCCCTACGTCCTGGGTGAGGCGGCAAACACGGCCATGACCTATGGCTACGACTCCGTCACCCAGATGCAGGAGACCAAAGCCTCCCTGTGCCGGATCGAACTTGCCTAAGGAGACCTGAGCTATGGCACGTATGAAGTTCCTTTGCGATGCCGAGCGTTGCATCGAGTGCAACGCCTGCGTCACCGCATGCAAGAACGAGAACGAGGTCCCCTGGGGCATCAACCGCCGTCGCGTCGTCACCATCAACGACGGCAAGCCCGGCGAGCGTTCGATCTCGGTCGCTTGCATGCACTGCTCCGATGCGCCCTGCATCGCGGTCTGTCCGGTGGATTGCATCTATCAGACCGAGGAAGGGGTGGTCCTGCATTCCAAGGACCTGTGCATCGGTTGCGGCTACTGCTTCTACGCCTGTCCTTTCGGCGCGCCGCAGTATCCGCAGGCCGGCAACTTCGGAAGCCGGGGCAAGATGGACAAGTGCACGTTCTGCGGCGGCGGGCCGGAGGAGGACAACTCCTCGGCCGAGTTCCAGAAGTACGGGCGCAACCGTCTTGCCGAGGGCAAGCTGCCGCTTTGTGCCGAGATGTGCTCGACCAAGGCGCTGCTCGGCGGCGACGGCGACGTGGTGTCCGATATCTACCGCGAGCGCGTGGTCGCCCGCGGGTTCGGTTCGGGCGCCTGGGGTTGGGGCACGGCTTATCAGCAGAAGTCGGGCTCTTGAACCCTGCATCGCCCCGATGACGGGCGGGGTCGAAATCCGGGGGCGGCGGCCAGCCGCCGCCCCCGTTTCGGCACATCTCCCCCCGGGGCGCTCAATTGCGCGTGCTGGTTGGTCCCCGCCGGGGCCGCCACACCCTTAATGGATTTTAACGATCTACTGATAACCAGGAATGCCGATCGACCCCCTCGCCCGCTTGTCCGGGCTAAAGTGGAGGCCCGAATTGCAATGTACAGCAAGACCCCGGTTTTGACCTTCGCCGCCCTGCTGGTTGCGGGGATGACGCTTGCCGCCTGCGACCAGGACGAGCAGGGCCGGCTCCTGAGCTATGAAAAAGGGACCTATCTCGGCGAGCCGGACACGCCGCTCACCGAAGAACAGGTCAACGAATTGCGGCATCGTGCGATGCAGCAGGCAGGCGGCTGAGGACGGCCGCCGTCTCGAGGCAGCCGAACGAGAAAAACGCGCTACCACACGGAAAACTCTGTTGGGAGAGGCAGTCATGCGTGACGCCATGAGATTGGGATTGCAGCGCCTGACGACCGGGCTGGCGGCGTTCGGGCTTTGCTTGATGCTCGTCGCCGGACTTTCGCCGGTCGATCCGTTCGGACAAGCCGCCTACGCCCAGACCGAAGGGCGGAGCGTGGAGGAACCCTCGCCGCTCTCCGGCAACGTCCCCGGCGGCCACCTGGGCGCCACGAGCGACAGCCAGATCTGGAAGGCGGTGCGCGACGGTGCCCGGGGCACGGTCTCGATCCCGGACAAGCTGGCCGGCCAGATGATCCAGTCCGAAGGGGACACCTGGCGCGCCCGGCGCAACGGTCCGATCACGCAGGGCGGGATCTGGGCGATCCTCGGGATGCTGGCGATAACGGCCCTGTTCTTCGCGTGGCGCGGCCGGATCCGCATCGAAGGCGGACCGAGCGGCCGGACGATCGAGCGCTTCAACGACTTGGAGCGTTTTGCGCACTGGCTGTCGGCCACCTGTTTTCTCACCCTGGCCCTGACCGGCCTCAACATGCTCTACGGCAAGCACGTCCTGCTGCCGGTCCTGGGACCGGAGGCCTTTTCCGCTGTGGCCCAGGTCGGCAAGTATGTGCACAACTTCGTCTCCTTCGGGTTCATGGTCGGCATAGTGCTGATGTTCGTGATCTGGGTGCGCCACAACATCCCGAACAAGTACGATCTGGAGTGGCTCGCCAAGGGCGGCGGACTGTTCAAGAAGGGGGTGCACGTGTCCTCCGAGAAGTTCAATGCCGGCCAGAAGATCCAGTTTTGGCTGGTCTTCGTGGGGCCTGTCGCTCAGCCTG
>Ga0224504_10000069_pt1 | contig 39631 bp, 37 predicted proteins | sample SF_Oct11_sed_USG_3_FD_170160 | JGI IMG/M metagenome (GOLD analysis project Ga0224504, IMG submission 170160) | Sediment microbial communities from San Francisco Bay, California, United States - SF_Oct11_sed_USGS_24 | ecosystem: Environmental > Aquatic > Marine > Sediment | place: USA...
CGGAGGTCAGGACCGCAGATTTTCGAGCATGGCAGCGTGAAAACCTGCGCCACCACCGCCCCCAGACCCACGTCATCGGATCCTGGAACTACCGCGCGCTGTAGCCGATGCGCAGGAAGTAGAGAGGTCCGTTGAGCGTGCCGGCATTCGTGCCCAAGGCTGGTCGCGAGGGGGCAAAGTCTTCATCGTACACGCGTCCGAAGTCGGCAAAGTACGCCCTGAACCCAACGAACAACCCGCTCTTCTTCTGCGGCCTGCCCGCCCCGATATCCCAGGTTCCGCCAATGAAGACGCTGGGCTTCGACGAGCTCCAGTGTTCGTACTCCCAGGTGCCGTACCACTCGCTGTCGACCTGTGCCATGTCGACCTCGTGGTAACCGATCCCTGCATCGAACGACCTGTTGCGCTTCGTGCCGATTAGCCACTTGAGCGATGTGCCAAGGTACAGCTGCCGCGCCATTAGCGTTGCGTACGAGCCTCTGATATTGCTTTCCGTGGCCGCGATGTTGATGTCGAATCCAAGCAGTAGGTCGCTGTTGGCAAACTGCCTGACCGGCCAGTGCAAAGAAGCTCCGATGCCAAAGCCCAGGTCATCGAAGGAACCTCCCGCCACGGGCTGCAGGTCGACAAGTGCAGGCCAGACGGGCATGTCCAGCGACACGTCCCAGCGCGCGCCAGGGGTCGGTGAGTCTTCCTCATGCGCCATTGCCGTTCCGGCCAGCATCAGTATCGCCAGCAGGACACCAGCGATTCGACTCGCGGCTTGTTTGTTTGTCATGTCTCTTCCTTCATGGTCGCTTTAGCCCATGACAATCATCGCGGGAAGAAGGATCAAAAAACTGACGAACACCTGAGGGTCCACTGAGGTTTTGCTGAGGCAGTCAGGCCGGCGGCGTGCGAGAATGCCTCGCTTGCTCAATGGCGCTCTGGCAGAAGAACAACGATGGCCACTGAAACGCTGATACTGCTCGGTATCGGCCTGTACGTCGTGATGATGCTCGCGATCGGCTTTTACGCCTCGCGCGGCGCGCACTCGGTAACGGACTTTATCGTTGCGGGGCGCAATCTCCCCGTGTGGATTTGCTCAGCATCTATTTTTGCCACCTGGTTCGGCACCGGCATCATGATGGGTGCCGCCACCTCCGGCTACGACCGCGACATGCTGCTGATGGTCGGTGAGCCCTTTGGGTCGGCACTCGCACTGTTCCTGAGTGGGCTGTTTTTCGCGCGCCTCTATCGACGTTCGCGGCGCCTGACCTGGATCGAGTTCTTCGAAGCACGCTATGGGCGGCTTGCCGGCGTCTTTGGTGCTGTCGCCGATATTGCAGCCAGCATCATCTGGCTCGGCGGCATCCTGTTTACATTCGGTGTGCTGCTTGAGGCGCTGACCGGGCTGCCGATGGCCATCGGGGTGTTCGGGGGCCTGACGGTCATCGTTATCTATACGGTGGCCGGTGGCATGTGGGCCGTTGCGCTCACCGATTTCGTGCAGACCATAGTGCTGATCCTCGGCCTGCTGATTTTGTTGTACGTCGTGCTGAATGATGTGGGTGGCTGGTCCACTATCGCCGCGCAGCTGCCCGAGCACTCGATGCGCCTGATTCCGCTGGTGCATACGGCCGGAAACTGGATTGACTGGATTCATGTGTGGATGACGCTGGGCATCGCAGCCATTGCAGCGACGCCCATCATCCAGCGCGCGCTGTCGGCCAGGACGGAAGCGGTCGCACAGAATTCGTTCTATGTGGCAACCGCCCTGTACCTCGGTATCGGGGTGATACCCATCATCCTGGGTCTTGTTGCCAGCGTCACGATGCCGAATCTTGACGACCCCAATGCCGTGCTTACGAAGCTGGCCGTCGAACATCTGCACCCGGTTCTCGTGGTCATCTTTGTGGGCGCCATCCTGTCATCGATTATGAGCACCTCGGACAGCGTGCTCCTGGGGGTTGCCTCCGTCGTTAGCACCAACCTGTTACCGCTGGTTCGCAAGCACCCGGACAGCGCGCTGCGGCTGCGCGTTGCCCGCATCGCAATTCCGATAGCCGGGTTGCTGGCGACCTACGTCGCATTTAGTGCGAGCCGGGTTGTCGAGGTGCTCATCGACGCCGCAGCGCCGCTTCTGGCCGGGATCATCGTGCCCTTTGTACTTTGTTTCTGGTGGGAAAAGGCAAACAAGTATGGCGCGTTAGCGGGGATGGCCGGTGGGCTGCTGGGCTGGATGATCGCGAGCACTATGGACAACGCGATCCCGCCGGACCTCATCGGCTTCGGCGTATCGCTGGTCTGCATGCTTGTAGTCACCCTGGCGACACAGAAAACCAACCCGCCAAAGCCGTTGACCGACGGCGACGGCAACCCTGTCGAGCTGAAAAATCGTCTCGGTACACTGCGCGGATAGGCGCGGAGACGCTGCCCTCAGAATTATTAGTGTGAAAGATCAGGGGTCGATCAGGCTGTTTGCGCCCGCATAGCTGAACCTCCCTGCTACACAATGGGTAGCAGGAGATAGCAATGGATATTCTGATTTTCCTGACGGTCGCCGTCGCATCGTATTACGTGATGTCGATCGTCCAGACGGTACTGCACAAGGACTTTGGGCACCGGCGACGAATTCGCGCGGTGTTTTCAGCGCATGCGATCGGGCATCACGGTCTCTATAACAAAGACAATCTTCAGACAGAAACATTCGAAGACTGCGAATCGCATGCCCTGAACTATTACGGGATTCCAATTGTCGTGGTGGCGATCCTCACCTGGTGGGCAGGCGGCCTACTGGTTATGACGGCAAACCTGGTCGGCGTGTTCTTTACCTTCCGCTGGCACATGTATCTGCACGAACACTACCACCTGACCGAAACGCCGCTCGAACGCTTCGCTTGGTTCCGCAAGAAGCGTGCGCTGCATTTCATCCACCACGAAGACGCCCGCTATAACTTTGCTGTCGTCGAGTTCTGGATTGATAACTTGATGGGAACGCGCAAAGAGGCCTAGCGCTTGCCCTTGAGTTTCTGGGCAGCACGGTAGCGTGCACGAGCTTCAGCAAGTTCGGCATGGGCACGGGCCACGTCGGTTTCTTCAGATGCGCCTTCGAGTGCTTTTTCTGCTTCCTGCTGGGCAGCAAGCGCAGCGGCCTCATCCAGCTGGTCGCCGCGCAGGGCCGTGTCCGCCAAAACGGTGACCTGGCGTGGCTGCACCTCGAGCATGCCGCCCGTGATGTAGAAGCTTTCCTCGTTGCCGTCAGCGTCCTGCACCCGGACTTCGCCAGGCTTCAGGGTCGTCAGCATCGGCGCGTGACGCGGCGCGATACCAACCTCACCCATGGACGCCGGCGCAAATACCATCGCGGCCTCGCCGGAGTGGATTTCGCCTTCTGCGGATACGATGTCGACCTGAATGGTAGCCATTATCTAAACTCAGTTAATTACTGAAAGTTCGGTGCGTTCTCGACGGCTTCGTCGATCGTGCCGACCATGTAGAACGCCTGCTCCGGAATGTGATCGTAGTCGCCATTAACGATGCCGTTGAAGCCACGAATGGTTTCGGCGAGCGAGACGTACTTGCCCGGTGAGTTTGTGAACACCTCGGCGACGAAGAACGGCTGCGACAGGAACTTCTGCAGCTTTCGAGCGCGGTTAACGATTTGCTTGTCTTCTTCCGACAGCTCATCCATACCGAGAATAGCGATGATGTCCTGCAGTTCCTTGTAGCGCTGCAGTACAGCCTGCACGCCACGCGCGCAGTCGTAGTGCTCCTGACCGATAACGAGCGGATCAAGAATTCGGGAGCTCGAGTCAAGCGGGTCAACAGCCGGGTAGATGCCCAGCTCGGCAATGTTGCGTGACAGTACGAGCGTTGCGTCCAGGTGAGCAAACGTCGTTGCCGGAGACGGGTCGGTCAGGTCATCAGCCGGTACGTATACGGCTTGGAACGATGTGATGGAGCCGGTCTTCGTCGAAGCGATGCGCTCCTGAAGAATACCCATTTCCTCAGCCAGCGTTGGCTGATAGCCCACCGCTGACGGCATACGACCGAGCAGTGCGGAGACTTCGGTTCCGGCCAGTGTGTAACGGTAGATGTTGTCGATGAACATGAGGACGTCACGACCCTCGTCGCGGAAGGCCTCGGCCATCGTCAGGCCCGTCAGTGCAACACGAAGACGGTTGCCGGGAGGCTCGTTCATCTGGCCGTAAACCAGCGACACCTTGTCGATAACGCCTGATTCCGTCATCTCGTGGTAGAAGTCATTGCCTTCACGAGTGCGCTCACCCACGCCGGCGAATACCGAGTAGCCTGAATGCTCGTGAGCAATGTTACGAATCAGCTCCATGAGCGTCACGGTCTTGCCGACACCGGCACCACCGAACAGGCCGACCTTGCCGCCCTTGGAGATCGGCATGATCAGGTCGATAACCTTGATGCCCGTTTCCAGGAGCTCGGTCGTTGCGGCCTGTTCCTCGTAGGAAGGCGCCGCGCGATGAATCGGCATATGTACTTCAGCGCCAATGTCGCCGGCATTGTCGATCGGCTTGCCAAGCACGTCCATGATGCGGCCCAGCGTCTTTTCACCGACCGGCACCGTAATCGCGCTGCCCGTGTTAGTGACGGCCATACCGCGCTTCAGGCCCTCCGAAGAACCCATTGCGATGGTGCGGACTACGCCGTCGCCCAGCTGCTGCTGAACTTCGAGCGTAATGCCCGGCTCATCGATGATGAGTGCGTCGTAAATTTTTGGGATCTGGCCTGCCGGGAACTCAACGTCCACAACAGCGCCAATAACCTGCACAGTAGTTCCAGTGCTCATACTATTTCCTTACCCGTGTCGACGAGCCCGCCGACTTAAATTACGTAAATGTCTGTCTAACCGGAAACGGCAGCTGCGCCGCCGACAATTTCTGAAATTTCTTGTGTGATCGCAGCCTGCCGAGCCTTGTTGTACTCGAGCTGCAATCCGTCAATGATGTCGCCCGCGTTGTCCGTCGCTGACTTCATTGCAACCATTTTCGCCGCCATCTCGCAGGCGAAGTTCTCAACCGCACCGCGGTAAACCTGGGTTTCGATGTAACGCATCAAAACGTCGTCCAACAGGTCACGCGCACTGGGCTCGTAAATGTAGTCCCAGTGGGTCTGCAGATCGTCATCGTCCTTCGCAAGACCGCTTGCCGGTAAGAGTTGTGACACTTCCGGCGTCTGCGTCATCGAGTTCACGAACTCGTTGTGCACCAGGAACAGCCGATCGATGCGTCCCTCTTCATACGCGTCGAGCATGATCTTGATCGAACCGATCAGGTCGTTGATCGTTGGCTTGTCACCAAGGTGCGTCGCCGTACCGAGAACGTTACCGCCCATCCGGCGGAAGAATGCGACCGCCTTGGCGCCGACGAGCGCGAGGTCAACTTCAACATTCTTTTCCTGCCAGTCGCCGATCTCGCCGATCATTGCCTTGAACAGGTTGGCGTTGAGGCCACCACAAAGACCGCGATCGGTTGAGATAACGATGTATCCGACGCGCTTTATTTCACGCTCATTCAGGAACGGGTGCTGGTAGTCCGGATTCGCGTGCGCAAGGTGGCCAATCACACGACGGATGCGCTGCGCGTAGGGACGCGACGCTTCCATCTGTTTCTGGGCCTTGCGAATCTTGCTCGCCGCGACCTTTTCCATCGCGCTCGTGATCTTCTGCATGTTCTTTACAGAAGCGATCTTCGAACGAATTTCCTTTTCACCGGCCATGCCAGCTCCTAGTAAGCGCCTTTCTCGGCGAACGCATCGCAAATGCCTTTCAGCGTCGCTGCGATGTCATCGTTGTAATCGCCCGAGGCGTTAATCGCATCGAGATCTGCCTCGTTGTTCGCGCGAGCGAAATCATGCAGCGCCTCTTCGTAGTCAACGACCTTGGCAACCGGAACAGGATCAATGAAGCCCTCGTTCGCTGCGAACAGCGATAGCGCCATTTCGGCCACTGACAGCGGCGAGTACTGCTTCTGTTTCATCAGCTCGGTAACACGCTCACCGCGCTCCAGCTGCTGGCGCGTAGCCGCATCGAGATCAGATGCAAACTGTGCGAACGCCGCAAGCTCACGGTACTGAGCGAGCGCGAGACGCACACCGCCGCCAAGCTTCTTGATGATCTTTGTCTGGGCCGCGCCGCCGACACGAGATACCGACAGACCGGCGTTAATCGCCGGACGGATACCTGCGTTGAAGAGGTCGGTCTCAAGAAAGATCTGGCCGTCGGTAATCGAAATTACGTTCGTTGGTACGAAGGCCGATACGTCACCAGCCTGCGTCTCAATGATCGGCAGTGCCGTCAGTGAGCCGGTCTTGCCTTTGACCTTGCCGCCCGACACGTTCTCGACGTGCTCGGCGTTTACACGCGAGGCGCGCTCGAGCAGACGGGAGTGCAGGTAGAAGACGTCACCCGGGTAGGCTTCACGGCCTGGCGGACGACGCAGCAGCAGCGATACCTGGCGGTACGCCCATGCCTGCTTCGTAAGGTCATCGAAAATGATCAGCGCGTCTTCACCCTTGTCGAGAAAGTACTCGCCCATCGAGGCACCAGAGTACGGTGCGATGTACTGCATGGCCGGGCTGTCGGCCGCAGCGGCAGCAACAATGATCGTGTGCTCCAGCGCACCTTCCTCTTCGAGCTTGCGCACAACGCCCGCGATCGAAGACGCTTTCTGGCCGATGGCAACGTAGATGCATTTGATGCCCGTGCCACGCTGGTTGATGATCGTGTCGATCGCGACCGCGGTCTTGCCTGTTTGGCGGTCGCCAATGATCAGTTCACGCTGACCGCGACCAATGGGCACCATCGAGTCGATCGACTTCAAGCCTGTCTGAACCGGCTGGCTGACTGACTGGCGCTCGATCACACCGGGTGCGACCTTCTCGATCGGCGCAGTCAGGTCCGTATCGATCGGGCCCTTGCCGTCAATCGGGTTACCCAATGAATCAACCACTCGACCCAGCAGCGCCTCACCGATCGGCACTTCAAGGATGCGTCCCGTCGTCTTGACCGTGTCGCCTTCCGAGATGTGCTTGTAATCACCCAGGACAACCGCACCCACCGAGTCCTGCTCGAGGTTAAGCGCCATACCGAAGGTGTTCTGCGGGAACTCGAGCATCTCGCCGTAGCGAGCATCGGCCAGGCCGTGGATACGCACAATGCCGTCGGTTACCGCGATTACGGTGCCGACGTCACGCGCTTCCGCGGAAGCCTCGAAGTTCTCGATGCGTTCTTTAATCAGCGTGCTGATTTCAGAAGCTTTGAGTGCCATTTCCTTTTCCTCTTTACTTGGTCAGTGCGTTGGCAAGACCTTCCAGCCTTGCGCGCAGTGATCCATCAATTACGACATCGCCAGCGCGAATCACGGCGCCACCAATAAGGTTTTCATCTATTTCTGTCGTCAACTTCACATCACGACCCAGGCGCTTCCTGAGCGAGGCCGTGATTTCCTGCTGCTGCTGGGCGCTCAGTGGGGAGGCGGACGTAACAACAGCGTCAACGCTGTTCTCTACTTTGGCTTTGAGCGCGTCAAAGTGATCGGCAATCTCTGGTAGCACAGCAACGCGACGGTTTTCCAACAGCAACTTCAGGAAATTGGTGCCGTGGTCGCTACCTCCGGCGAACACCGAGCCCTCGCCAACGGCCTTTCCGAACAGCCCGGTCAGAAACTCAAGGCGCTGCGCGTCGTTCAACGATGGGCGCGCCAGAAACGCGGCTACCTCGCCGTCGCTCATCAACTCCCGCGCCACCGCAAACGATTCCGACAATTCCGCCAACGCATTACTTTCCTGGGCAACTTCAAAAGCTGCCTGCGCATAGGGCCTTGCTACTGTGTTGTTGTCAGCCACTTACCTAGAGCTCCTGCGCAAGCTTGCCCAGAATGTCATCGTGCGCCTTGCCGTCGATTTCACGATTCAGGATCTTCTCGGCGCTCGAAATGGCGATTGCCGAAACCTGACCACGCAGCTCTTCACGAGCCTTGTTGGCTTCCTGCTCGATCTCGGCCTTAGCGGCGCTCAGCTGACGCTCCCGCTCCTTGACGCCGGCGTCTTTGCCGTCGGCAACAATTTCGTTGGCGCGAGCGTGTGCCTGGTCGAGGATGCCGGTGGCCTGCTGGCGGGCTTCGGCGACAATCTCATCAGCCCGGGACTGCGCTTCAACCAGCTTCTCCTGGCTCTTATCGGCCGCGGCAAGGCCTTCTTCGATCTGCTGCTGGCGCTCCTCGAGCGCGCTGAGAATCGGCGGCCAGATGAACTTCATGCAGAACCAGACAAACACGATCATCGCGATCGTCTGGCCGATGAGGGTCATATTAATGTCCACATTTTTCTCCTGGCACCGCGGTTTCCTGCCGTGCTCGGGTAATTAAATCAGGTGGTCCTTAGACCGCGCCGGTCGCTGCCTGCAACTGACCCACGAACGGGTTTGCGAAGGCAAAGAACAGGGCGATACCAACACCGATCATCGCAACGGCGTCGAGCAGCGCGACCACGATGAACATCTTCGTCTGCAGCATCGGAGCGAGCTCAGGCTGGCGTGCAGCACCTTCGAGGAAGCGGCCACCCAGAAGGCCCATACCAATACCAACGCCAAGGGCGCCGAGGCCAATCAGAAGTGCGACAGCGATTGCCGTCAAGCCAATAACAGTTTCCATCAGTTTCTCCCAGGGAGTAGCAAGTACAACTTGTTGTAGTTAAAAGTTAAAAAAATTAGTGCGATTCCGACGCAAGGCTCAAATAAACTATGGTCAGCATCATGAAAATAAAAGCCTGCAGCGTCACGATCAGGACGTGGAAAACGGCCCAGCCGAAATGCAGGGGCAGCTGCCACAATCCAAGCAACGCAATCAGGATAAAGATCAGTTCGCCGGCAAACATGTTGCCGAACAGTCGCAGCGACAGAGACACCGGCTTGGCCAGCAGCGCGACGCTTTCGAGAATGAAGTTAAACGCGATGATAAACGGCGCGGCGATAATTGCCGGGCCCTTGAACGACGGGGCAATCGGATGCAGCGTGAGCTCACCGATAAAGCCTGTAATGCCCTTGTTTTTGATCGTATAGAAGACAATCAGGAAGAACACGGCAATCGACATGCCAAACGTAATGTTCACGTCTGTTGATGGCACAACCTTCATGTACTCAATGCCCAGCATCTTCGACAGCTCCGGTATCCAGTCGACCGGGACCAGGTCCATGAGGTTCATCAGGAATACCCAGACGAAAATCGTCAGGCCCAATGGAGCGATCAACCGGCTCTTGCCGTGAAACGTGTCTTTGACGCTCGAATCGACAAATTCGACGATGATCTCGACAAAGGCCTGGAACTTGGTCGGCTTGCCCATCGAGCTCTTCTTCGCGACACGCCAGAACAGCGTGCAGAAAACCAGGCCGAGGAACACCGACCAGAACATGGAATCGACGTTGATTGCCATCGGGTTACCAGCGCACTGGTTCCACACCCATTCACCCGCCTCGTCTTTACAGACCTGCAGGTTTTGCAGATGGTGCTGGATATACCCGCTGGTAGTAAGCTCGCCGTGTCCGCCTTCAGCTGCCATTGCTGTTATCCGTTTCCTGTTCTTGTTCGCTGCGCATGAGGAAGCCCGAAAAGGCCACCAGCTGCGTGACTATGAATCCTGCAAAAAGCGCCGCTGCCGACAGCGGCCTGACCAACGTAAACACGAGCGTAAAAAACAACACGGTCAACGCCAGTTTTCCAATCTCACCTATCCACGCCGCCCGCATCAGGTCCTGCGCACCGGGGCCTCGTCGCGGCACCACCAGTCGCAGCGCCAGGAAGCTGTTTGGAATCACGCAGATCAGGCTTCCGAGCATTGCCGAATAACCTGCTACGCCGCCCAAAACGCCCCAGACACCTGCGGCCAGAACCGCCCCAACCACCAGTTGCCACATGAGTACCCGGGCGATAGTGAGATCCATTTCTCTATGCCTCCGGCACTAAAAACGCCACATCCATCGGTTCGGGCCGGCGGTTGGTGGCGCATATGGTGTGATTTTTCCAGGCGGGCCTGTGAATAGCGTGCGCATTATAGAGGCAGGTATGGGGCAAGGCAACAAAAAAACCCGTCCGGAACAAGCTGGCGTCCGGAGCATTTTTCCCGGGATTTTAGGGGGTTTAGGCCGATTTCTCCCAGTGCGACACAGCGCACACATGAGCAGCCTGCCTCCGGGTATAAATAGAGTGTCTATAAGCCTTTATCTTAGCGCCATGTTATTGATTGCCAGCGAGACTATTCGAAGCAACCGCACCCTGAACGATGTCGTTCGGGAGATGAGCTTGACGCTGAGCTACTTCGCCAGTCCGGGCAAGTTCTCGGAGCTCATGCTGGGCCAGTCCCGCCGCATCGTGATACTGACAGAGAGTGACGTAACCGCCGAGGCGGTTCGGACGCTCAAGGGCGCCCGGGACCGCGCACCGTTTGGCGTCATTGTGGCCGCCGACAGGGCCTCTCTGCGCAGCAGCAAGCAGGCGGAGCTCGTCGACAAGCTGGCCAGCTACGACAATATCGAATGGATCGGCTGTAATTTCGATTTCGACAAGCTGAGCGCCTCAGCCCGGCGCTGCCGTCGCCGGTTGCTCCGGATTTCGCGTCGGGAGCTGGAAAGCGCTCTCGACAACGGCGAAATCGTGCTGCGCTACCAGCCCAAGGTAGAGCGGAACTCCGGTAACGAATGGCTGACACATGAGGCCGAGGCCCTGATCCGCTGGCACCACCCCGAACATGGCCTGATCGGGCCACTGGAGTTCCTGCCTGAGGCCGAGGCATTCGGACTGATGGCAGATCTCAGCGAATTTGTTCTTCGCGAGGCCGCGAAGCAGCAGGTGACCTGGCGAAACCAGGGCATCGTGCTGAGCTCCTGCATTAACCTCGCGTCGAGCCAGCTGAATATTCCGGATCTGGCGAGCACGTACCGCGACATCGTCAGAGAGGTCGGGCTCGAGTGCGCCGCCTTTACGTTTGAGGTTATCGAACAGGATCTGACCGACCCGTCGGCGCCGCACCTCGCGGCGATCAAGGCATTGCGAAACTATGGGTTCCGGATCTGTCTGGACGACTTCCGGGTAGCGGCGTCATCGCTTGGGACCTTCGAACACCTGCCCTTCGATGAAATCAAGATTCACGCCTCGGCACTGCAGCGCGCTCAGGGCGACGCCGTCGCCATGGCGGTCCTCGCCGCCGTGACAGGCCTGGCACACAATCTCGGAATGTCCGTCTGCGCCGAAGGCGTCGAGGACCAGCAGACGTTCGAGTTCCTGAAGACCATCGAGTGCGACAAGATGCAGGGCTTTCTGATTTCAGAAGCCGTAATCCCGTCGATCATTCGCCGCGTCTACTCCTCGAAGGAAGACGCCGCCGACTCCGCCGCCTAAACCGGTACCAGTTACCCTATTTGTTCTCCAGCATATCGGTCGCATATCGGTACCAGTTACCTTATTTCGGCTTTCTTCCAGGGCGCTTTTTGCGTATCTGGCGACCGGAGAGCGCCTCGAGCGTCGCAACAAACGCTTTGCTGCCTTCCGGACGGCCGCTGAGCGTCTGCCTTCGCAGGTGATTCAGTTCATCGCCAACCTCCTGCGCACCAAGGTATTCGTGCCAGTTGTCAACAACCCGCCTGGTATTCCGGCGATCTACCAACGGGTCGAACGCGAGACCGAGATTTCCCCGCGCGCTGGACCACGGCCAATCTTGTGGTTTCTTGCAGAGCCCCGCTCTAACCGGATTCAATTCAACGTAGCGCATGGCCGACAGGGTGTGTGTTTCCTCCATAACGACCGAATAGAATCGCTCCTGCCAAAGGTGACCTCGCCATTCCTGCCTGCTATTTGTTCGCCGAGCATAGCGCCGATGAAGTGCAGCAAAGAATCCCGACAAACCCGCCTCGGTGCGAGGCACAACAATCGCGTGGATGTGATTGGGCATCAGGCAGTATGCCCAGATCTCGATGTCCGCCCGGTTGAGCTGCTCAACCGCTAGCCTGACGTACGCGAGATAGTCGCTGTTGTCGAAGAATGTCGTCTGTCGTCGTACCCCACGTTGTGTAACGTGATGCGGATAGCCCGGCACAACCAATCTGGGAAATCTGGGCACCATAACCTCAGCATTGCGAGTCTTGGCTGCGAGGTTGACCCTTGCGGCACGTTCGAGTCACCTCGCGAAACAGCCCAAATCAACGAAATAAGGTAACTGGTACCGAATGGCGGCCGCATGGTGCTAAGAGAAATAGGGTAACTGGTACCGGTTTACTTGATGTGCTTCAGGATGCCGTCTAGTTCGTCGAGGCTGTTGTAGCTGATGACCAGCTTGCCCGTGCCCTTTGCGCCCTGATCCAGACTGACCTTCGCTCCCAGCTTTTCCGACACTTCTTTTTCCAGGCGCCGTATGTCCGCGCTCTTGATCGGCGTCGTATCCGGCGGCTTGGGCTTGCCACCCTCCAGCATGCGCTTCACGAGGCGTTCGGTCTCGCGAACTGACAGGCCTTTATTCACGACCTGGCGTGCCGCATCGAACTGTTGGGTCGCACTTGATATGGCCAGCAGGGCCCGTGCATGCCCCATTTCCATTCGCCGGTCTTCCAGCAGCGGCTTCACTTTTTCGGACAGGTCCTGCAAACGGAGCAGGTTGCTGACTGCGGCGCGCGAGCGACCCACCGCCTGTGCCGCCTCGGCATGGGTCAGGTCAAACTCACGAATCAGGCGATCCAGCGCCCGGGCCTCCTCCAGTGGATTAAGGTTCTCTCGCTGGATGTTTTCGATGAGCGCCATGGCAATGGCAGCTTCATCTGGTATTTCGCGAATAACGGCGGGTATATCTGCGAGCCCGGCCAACTGGGCGGCGCGCCACCGGCGTTCGCCGGCAACAATTTCGTAACGCTGCTCTTCGCCCTTACCGCTTATCGGGCGCGCCACGATCGGCTGTACGACGCCCTGCGCTTTGATTGAACTGGCGAGATCATCCAGCGAGTCCTGCCGCATATCGACACGCGGCTGATATTGGCCGCGCTGCAGAAGTTCGACCGGAATTTGCCGAAGGATATCGCCGCCGGCCGGCTGATCGCTGGACGTCGGGGTGCCCGTTTTAGCCGTCGGTTTACTAAGGAGTGCATCGAGGCCGCGGCCCAGTCGTTTCTTCGGAGTCATAATCTCTAGACAGCTTCAGCCATACGAGCGTCTTCGCGTCGCAGGATTTCGCCGGCGAGCGCCAGGTACGCAATCGCACCCCGCGACGACCGGTCATGCAATAGTGCGGGACGCCCGAAGCTCGGCGCCTCGGCAAGCCGGATGTTGCGCGGCACTACCGTCCGGAACACCTTGCGGTCGAAGTGTTCGAGCAGTTGCAAAGACACTTCGTTCGAAAGATTTACGCGTGGATCGAACATGGTCCGCAGAATGCCAAACACCTCCAGCTCGGGATTAACCGACTCGCGAACCTGCTCGATCGTTTTAAGCAACGACGACAGGCCCTCAAGCGCATAGTACTCGCATTGCATCGGAATCAGTACGCCATCCGCCGCAGTCAGCGCGTTCACAGTAAGCATGTTTATCGACGGCGGGCAGTCAATAAGAATGAAGTCATAAAGCCCCGCCACAGGCGCGAGTGCCTTCTTGAGCTTCATCTCCCGTCCGATTTCCTGCAGCAGCTTGACTTCGGCAAGGGTCAGGTCCTCGTTACCCGGAAGAATCGCAAAACCGCCTTCGGGTGGCGACACGATAGTATCGACTGCCGTCGCATCGCCCAGCAGAACGTCACAGGTCGAGTTCTCAAGCTCCATTTTGTTCACGCCACAACCCATCGTGGCATTACCCTGCGGATCCATGTCGACCAGCAGGACACGACGCTGGGTCGCGGCCAGCGACGCCGCCAGGTTGACGCAGGTGGTGGTTTTGCCCACCCCGCCTTTCTGGTTTGCTACAGCAATAATTCGCGTCATTTATCCTGCCCGTCGCAATAGCACTGCGTGCCGCGTGCCTCTCTCGAGGCCCGGCACGTTCAGTTCTTCAACTTCGTGGCTCCACGGAGCCGTCAAATCTTCTAATTCTGTCGTCGGGTAGCGCCCCTTGAGCGCGACAAACACCCCGTCCTCTCTTACGTGATGTCCGGCGATTTCCACGAGACGCGGCAATGCGGCCAGCGCCCGGGCGATCACGGTATCAAAGCGATGCCCGGGTGCATAGTCCTCGCCCCTGCCTTTCACGGCAGTAACGTTGTCCAAGCCCAGCAATCCAGCCACATGCTGCACGAACATAATCTTCTTATTGTTGCTGTCGAGCAGTGTGAACTCGCGGTCAGGCTCTACAATTGCGAGTGGCAGTCCCGGAAAGCCGGGGCCCGTCCCGACATCGAGCACGGTCTTGCCGCGCAGCAGCGGCTGTGCAGCGAGACTGTCGAGGATGTGCGCTGTGACCATCTCGCGACGATCCCGAATTGCGGTGAGATTGACCTTGCAGTTCCAGCGCTCGAGTTCGGCAAGGAGCAAATCGAACTGCGCGGCGTGCGCCTGGTGCTCGGGTGTCTCCAGACGTTGTTTGCAATTGAAGCTCATGGAGTACTTATAATTGTGACGTCATGTTACCTGACTCGTGCATAGTATCGGTTCGGGCCGGTAACGAACAGAAAACGAAGGAGACCAGGATGTCCGACTCAATCTATGCTCCGCCAGTGGCCGATGTAACCGCGCCCGCCGGCAATGCACCTCGCTACTACATCGTGGCGCCGTTCAAGTTCGTCCTGCTCTCTGTTCTGACCTTTTCACTGTATTTCGTCTACTGGTTCTATATGAACTGGAGGCTCATCAAGATTGACGACAACAACGACACCTGGCCGCCAGCCAGGGGTTTCTTCTATATTTTCTTTACACACTCGTTGTTTACAGATGTACAGCAGAGCTTCGACAAGCAGGCGCGACAGTGGGACTGGCAGCCCGGGCTCCTTGCAACGCTGTTCGTTATCGTGACCATTGTCGGCAACGTTATCGGCCTGTTTGTCCCGTATGAAATCTATCCGCTTTTGAGCTCAATCTCGCCGATTGCTTCGACGCTCATCCCTACGTTTCTGTTGCTGCCGGCGCAAAGGGCCATTAACGCCGCCAGCGAAGACGACGACGGTAGCAGCAACTCAAGGCTCACCATGGGTAACTGGATGTGGATGGTTCTGGGCGGTGTGTTCTGGTTGCTGATACTGACCGGAACCTACGCCATGATAGTGGAGCCGACACTGCAGTAGCGCTATGGCGCGGAGTCTGCTCCAACCAGGTGCTCTCGCAGGAAGATCGTCATCACCTGTTGCAGGATGTCGCGGTTTTCACGCTTTCGGTAGCCGTGGCCTTCGTTCAGCGCATTCATGAACCAGACGGACTGTCCGCGCTCCCGCAGGGCCTCAACCATTTGCGTCGCCTCGGTTACGGGTACCCGAGGATCATTCTGGCCCTGGATAATAAACATCGGCACCGTTATACGTGACACGTTATTCAGCGGACTGATCCGCTCAAGGTGTGCCCGCATTTCCGGATCACGCTCATCCCCGTACTCCTGGCGTCGACGATCACGACGATAGTCCTGGGTGTTCTCGAGGAACGACACAAAATTACTGATGCCCACATTGTCGATTACCGCGCATAATCGATCGCTGTAGTGCACGGCGCTGGCCAGCACCATGTACCCCCCGTAGCTGCCGCCGTACAGGGCTATGCGACTGGCATCGAGGTCCGGCTGCGTTTCGATCCAGTCGAGCAGTGAACCAATGTCCCGGACGGCATCTTCGCGCTGAACGCCATTGTCGAGACCGACATACGTCTTGCCATAGCCCGTTGAGCCGCGCACGTTGGGCTGAATAACCGCGGCACCCAGATTCGCCACCCAAAACTGAAATGTCGAGCTGAAGATCGGGCGCGCCTGCGACTCGGGCCCGCCATGGATGAATAACGACCGGATGCGGGCCTGCGCCCCGTGGTTTGTGAATCCATGCCGGCACTTCTCGCCCGTCGAATGTCGGATAATGCACCAGGTCCGGTACTACGAACTCCTGGACGACGAGACCACCTACCTCACTCTCCGTCCAGCGAACGAGCCGGCCGAACTTCAGGGGGCCGCGGCCGAGCTTCAGCACGTAGGCATCGCTCGGCGCATTTGCAGAATTCAATGTCAGGCCAAGCCTCTTGTCGTCTGGACTAAATCTTAGTCCGTAGGCAATTCCCGTCGGCAACTTGTCGACCATGCGATATTCCCGGGTGGCAGGGTCCATCAGGTAGACGCGTGAGTTACCGTTCTCGTTGGCAACGAAGGCCATGCGCTGTCGATCGTCGCTGATCACAACATCGCTGATGTTCCAGGGAATACTGGACGTTACTATCTCAGGCGTCGCTCCCGGCACCAGCGATTGCCATGCAAGCTGATTGAATTCGCCGCCCTGGTCGGTGATCAGCCAGAAGCCCTCGCCGTCATCGTCAAACGCCACGGGTTGATTGAGGCTCGGGGTTTCGCCCCCGCCCGCCAGCAGCGTCCGGGTGCCGTCGTCCAGATTGACCATGATGGCCCGCGAGTCAGTGACGCTGACGTAGTTCTGTACCAGCAGGCGGCCGCCTTCGCGCGAGAATTCAGCTGGCTCCCAGAGAAAGCCATCATCGACTTCTATGGCTATCTCGGCCTTGTCAGGTTGATCAGGGTCCATAACCCAGATGTCATTGGCAATTCCATCCCGCAGGGTGCTCGTGTAGGCGATACGCGATCCGCGTCGATCCCACACCATGGCGCCATTCCGCGATTCGCCATCAGTCAGCAGGCTTGCTTCGCCGCTCTCGCCGTCAAACATATAGATCTGCGCAAACTCGCTGCCATTTGCGTCGCGCGAGAAAATCAGCTGCTCGGCCCCAGGGCGACGTGAGATCTCTCTGATTGGCTCCCGGTAGAATGTCAGCTGGCGCCGGGCACCACCGGGCATGACGATTTTATGGAGAGAGTCGACGCTGCCGAAGCCGGTCGAGACATAAATGCCCTTGCCATCCACTGACCAGCTGCGAAAGATCGCGCCGCGAATGTCCTGCCAGCGGTACAGCTCCTGACGAATGGACTGCGGTATCTCCGGGATGTCTTCGAGCACGAGCTTGCCGTTGTTCATGACGCGCCTTTCGACGTCAGGATTCGCCACAACCCCGTGAGACGCAACGGTTACCAACGTTGCGGCGAGAGTGGTCGTAAACAACCTTCGTAACCGCACCAGACTATGGGTTCTCTGCAATCCGCACGACGATGCGGCCCGTAACGGTGCCGTCAATGTATGCCTGGAATGCGTCCGGGAGTTCGTCGAATGAGATGGTTCGAGATCCGATTGTGTCGAGGTGCTGTGGCTTCAGATCGCCGCCAATTCGCGCCCAGACCGCGCGCCTTAACTCGTGGGGCGTATCGACCGAGTTGATGCCCAGCAGGCAAACCGCGCGCAGGATAAATGGCATCACCGTCGTGTTCAGCTCATGACTGGCCGCAAGCCCGATGCTCGCGATGTTGCCACCGTACTTCATGGTGCGCGTAAGCCATGCGAGATAGTCGCCGCCGAGATTGTCGATCGCGCCGGCCCACAGCGCTTTTTCCATCGGTCGCTTGCCGAAGTCGATCTCGTCGCGCAGCAGGATCTGCTGTGCCCCTATCTTGCGCAGATAGTCTTCTTCTGCGGCTTTGCCGGTCACGCCGACAACCTCGTAGCCGCGACCGGCGAGCATGTCGATGGCGACGCTGCCAACACCACCTGTTGCGCCCGTCACAACGACCGGCCCCAGATCAGGCATCTGATTGTTTTGTTCCATGCGGTGAATCGCCAGCGCTGCCGTATAGCCGGCCGTGCCGATCTGCATCGCCTCCGCGCACGTCATCCCCCCAGGGAGAGCCACCAGGCTTTTGCTGTCGATGCGCGCGTACTCGGAGTATCCCCCATCAATGGTTTCGGAAAGCCCGCAGCCCGTCACCAGGACATCGGCGCCCGGCTGAAAATCCGCGTCCTCTGAGCTGACCACCACGCCCGCGAGGTCGATGCACCATTGAGCGGATACCGCCTGAGAATGCGCCCTTTACCGGTCGCTGCGAGCGCATCCTTGTAATTGATTGTCGAGTGCGTCACGCGCACGACAACATTGCCTTCGGTCAGGTCATCGATGCTGAGCTGCTGGAATCCGGCGACGATTTTACCGTCCTGCTCATCGATTCGAAATGCGCGGAAGTTATCCATGATGTTTCTCCATTCGCTCCAGCCAGGACACAAGACCCTGGGCGTTAAGAACAATATCAACCTCAAGCAACGACCAGATCGCGTCGCGCTCGCCTTTAAAGCCATGCTCCACGAGACGGGCGCTCAGATAATCGTCCATGGCCTGCTGGATGCGTGCGCCGCGATTGGGTTCCCCCTGGTGCGCGAGAGCCATCGCGACGTAAGCATCGATACCAGCGTGCATCTCGGCCGCCAGTCTGTCCAGTTCGCGGACCCGGCTGTAATGCGTTAGATACAGCTGCTCAGGATTACAGTCCATGATCCGATCGACCGACCTGTGCGCCTCGTCCGGGTCGAAGCTTGCCGGGGTTGTCGTGGGATAGATGAACTCGCCATTCACCGTGTCACATTCGCGGTAAGAAATGCCGAAGCTATCGCCGGTGAACACGCCGCGCGAGGCCGGGTCATTGAGAACATAGTGATGCCGCGCATGCCCTTCCGTATGCAGCGCCTGCATGGTCCGACCATTGAGGTCGAACCAGTCGGCGTCATCTGCGACCAGCACGCGGGATTCATCGATTGGCACAATGTTGCCGTACATCTCGCGAGTGCGTTGTTCACCGTAAACGCCAATGGTTCCGGCAATAAGGCGCTCCGGATTGACCATGTGCGGTGCGCCGCGCGGGTGAATGACGCAGCGGGCATTTGGCAGCTTCTGCATCAGCAGGCCGGCTCCACCGGCATGATCGAGGTGAATATGCGTCAGGAAGACGAAGTCGATGTCCCCAACGTCGAGATTCTGTTGACGCAAGCCGTCGAGAAGAAGAGGGACGCTGGCGTTCGTGCCGGTATCGACAAAAGCACCCCGGCCACCCTCCATAATAAGGTGACTCGCATCCTGTAGCGGCCGGAGATACTCCGTATCAATGGCAATGATGCCATCGTCGAGAGTGCTTATGTGCGCGTGACTAGTCAGGCTTGGTGGTCTCCAGCCCCTTGAGGCGTGAAAAGTAAAGCGCGAGCTTCGCCACGTCTTCCTCGGCGATCATCGTAGCCTGCGCGCTCATGACGGGATCGGTACGCGTGCCGTCGCGATACTGTGTGAGTGCGTTAAGCAGGTAGTCCTGATACTGGCCCGCCAGCGTCGGCCACACCGCGTTGACGCTGATGCCGTTCTGGCCATGACAGGCGGTGCAAGCCGCCGCCTTGTCGAACGACGTGCCCTGGGTGCCGCCTTCAGCGACTGTCTCGCCGCCAATGCTGGCAAGGTACGCGGCTACATCCTCGATTTGCTGGTCACTGAGGCTGGACGCATGAGCCACCATCGTCGGGTGCTTGCGGGTGCCGCCGCGATAGCCCTTCAGGGCAATCTCAAGGTAGCCTGCCTTCTGGCCGCCCAATTTGGGGACCCGGTAAGACGGGTAGGCATTGCGGTAGCCCTCGATGCCGTGGCATCCAAGGCAGGTATATCCGATTTCCTTGCCTGCTGCGGCATCGCCCGCAGCGAAGGCCGGCTGGGCAAAAAGTGCGGCTGCGAGAAGCAGCATCGTGGCACTGGCGACGATCTTCATGTTCGTTATCACTTGATATTCTGTTTGTTCCAAACCCCGGCTTGAGGCCGGGCGTCGAATGAGGCCGCTATGGTAGTGACACTCGGCGCTGATTTCTAGCACTCGTGCAGGGTCCGCCGCTACTCGCATGCTAGCATCCGGGTTTTCCGGCGCTGTGTTCAAAGGAATCGACGTGAAGAAAAGTGTTGTTGGCGTACTTGTTCTCCTGGCACTGGTAGTGCTTGTCTCGCCCGGGATTGTCGGCCGACTGGCTGAGAAGTCCATGGACGAGAACCTCAACTGGGCGGCGCAGGAAAGCGGCGATGTTCGGGTTACGTCTGAACACTTTACCCGGGGCTGGTTTTCGTCGGAGGGCACACATCGCGTTGAACTGCGGGATGGTGACCTCCGCTCGGCGATCATGGCGCTGGCCGGACCCCTCGATGCCACAGACGAGCTGCCGGTCCTGATTATCCACACCAAACTCGATCATGGCCTGATCCCGGTATCTTCGATGTCACGGGAACAGGGCTCGCTCGCGCCCGGGCTGGGCAGCGCGGTATCCACGCTACAGATCGAAATGGAGAACGGCGAAACGCTCGACATCCCCGGCACGATCTACAGCAAGGTCGGGCTGGCCGGCGAACTACTGTCGAACTATGTGCTTGAGCCCGGCTCGCACACCGAAGGCGACTCGACTGCGTCCTGGGGCGCGACCGACATACAGATTAAGACAGACCCCACAAACAGCACGGCGGCGTTCCACGGCACCGTGAGTTCGGTATCGATAGACGACGGCAGAGAAAAAATGTCACTCGGCTCGCTGACGTTTGCGGCCAACCAGGCCTCCACCGAATACGGGATCGCGGTTGGCGATGTCAGCTTCGAGCTCCAGGACCTTAACGGGAGCGTCGGGGGCAACAGTGCGGGTGGCCTGCAGTCGATGTCGGTCATGGCTGAAACGGCGCTCGACGGCGCTGATGTGAACGCCGAGGCAACAGTAAGCATGGTGATGCAGGGCTTGCCCCAGTTTGGCGAGATGTCCTTCGACATGGAGTTCGGGCTGGCCGGTGCCGACGCCGAGCTGCTCGGACGCGTGCAGCGGACGCTGGAGGGCACCGGCGTATCACAGGATCCCATGGCCGCCTATGCAACCGCGGAGAATGATTTGCTGGCGCTGTTTGCCGCAGGCTTCGAGATGAACTTCGAACAATTCAATGTGACTCTGCCGCAGGGCACCGTTACGTCGAAAATGCTGTTCTCTTTTGAGGAAAAGGATCCGGCAGGTTTCACCTGGACGTCATTGCTGCTAACCACCGAGGCAGCGATCGATCTGTCGATACCGGAACCTCTTGTCGAAATGCTGCTGCAGGTGCAGCCCGGCATGGCCATGGCGATCGGTGGTGGCTACCTTGTGAAGAGCGGCGATGCCTACGTACTGGCGGCAGAAATGAAAAAAGGCTTGCTCACCATCAACGGCGCACCCATTCCCATCCCGTTCGGGGTCGTGCGTTAGGCGTTGGGGTAATGGCATGCGACCCGCGTACGCTCGACGTCACGCAATGCCGGGGCTTTCGACTCACAGCGGGCATCCGCCTTCGCGCAACGCGGATGAAACACGCAGCCGGAAGGCGGGTTGACCGGCGAAGGTACCTCACCGCGCAGCGGAGCGCGCTTTGGCATGGCCACCGGGTCTGGCACCGGCACTGAATCAAGCAGCGCTCGCGTGTAAGGGTGCTTCGGCGCGGCAAACAGCGTCTCGCTGTCCGCCATCTCAACCAGTCGACCGAGATACATGACGAGCACGCGGTGGCTGATCGAGCGCACGACCGCAAGGTCGTGCGAGATAAAGATGATCGACAGCCCTGTATCCGCCTGCACGTCACGCAGCACATTGAGGACCTGCTTGCGGACCGAGCCATCGAGCGCGGCAACGGCTTCGTCGCAAACCAGCACGCGGGGCCCGAGAATGAGCGCTCGTGCGATCGCCACGCGCTGCGCCTGGCCACCGGATAGCTCATGCGGAAAGCGCCGCAGAAACTTCCGGCTAAGGCCAACTCTCTCGAGCATCCCCGCGACGCGCTCTGCCCTCGCCGCGGCGCTGAGCTGCGGTTCGTGTACAAGCAGCGGCTCCCCGACGAGCGTCTGCACGCGCATCTGGGGATTCAATGCGCTGACCGGGTCCTGGAATACGAGCTGCAGGTCGCGCCGTTGCGATTGCGCCCGGTCTTCGACCGGTCCTTCGAGGGTGCTGCCGGCATAGACGACTCGCCCGGAGGCCATCGGCACCAATCCCAGCATCGCGCGCACGAGGCTCGATTTGCCCGAGCCGGACTCGCCGACAACAGCAACTGTCTCGCCCCTTTTTACTGAAAAACTGACCTTGCTGACGGCCTGTAGATCCCGATAGTCGACCACCGCGTCACCGACGCTGAGGATGGTGCTGCTGGTCACAGCTTCCGGAACCTCGCCTCGATCTACGCGTGGTGCCGCCGCCAGCAGAGCCCTGGTGTGCGCATGACTCGGTGCCGCAAATACCGACGTCGTCGGCCCCTGTTCAACGAGCCGGCCCCTGTCGAGCACGATGGTGTGCTCGCAGTGTCCTGCGACGATGCCGAGATCATGAGTGATCAGCAGTAGCGCCGTGTTGTCGCGCACGTCCTCCAGCAGGTCGAGTATCTGTGCCTGGACGGTCACGTCCAGCGCCGTTGTCGGCTCATCCGCGATCAGCAGGTCCGGTTCGGCGATCAGCGCCGACGCCAGCATGACCCGCTGGCGCATACCGCCCGACAGCTCGTGCGGGTACGCGCGAAACTGTCGCTCCGGATCGGGCAGACCGACGCTGGCAAGCATTTCGACAACGCGAGCATCGACCTCTGCCTTGTCGCAAAGGTCATGAGTCAATGGAATTTGGCGCAGCTGTGCACCGATGCGCAGGTAAGGATTCAGCGCCTGCATTGGATCCTGAAATACGATCCCGATACGTCGTGCCCGCAGCGCATTCAGGACGCTGTCGCTCGCACCGAGTATCTGCTGTCCGTCAAACTCGATGCTGCCACTCGCAACCGCCTGTCTCGGCAGCAACCCAAGGATTGCCAGCGCCGACTGCGACTTACCCGACCCGGACTCCCCGACAAGACCGACGGACTCGCCGCGATCGACAAACAGGTTCACGCCATCGACGACGGTTTCATCCCCGTAGCGAATCGTCAGCCCCTGGACGTCGAGCAGACTCACGAGGGATGCCTCGCATCGAAGAAATCTCGCAAACCGTCACCGAGGAAGTTGAAACACAGCAGTATCAGCGCGAGCAGCGTCGCAGGAATCAGCAGCGACCATGACGCGCCTTCCATATGTTTCACGCCCGCATCGACGAGCGCGCCGAGCGACGTCTGCGGCTCCTGGATGCCAAGACCGAGGAAGCTCAGGAACGACTCCACCAGGATTGCCTGCGGTATCGTCAGTGTGACGTACACGACCACGATGCCGACCAGGTTGGGGGCGATGTGCCGGAACACGATCCGCAGGGTGCTCACACCCGTCAGGCGCGCCGCTTCGACAAATTCCCGCTCACGCAGACTCAGGGTTTGCCCGCGCACAATACGCGCCATATCGAGCCAGTTGATGGCGCCGATCGCAACGAAGATCAGCAGGAAGTTTCGCTCAAACGCGACCATCAGCAGAATAACGAAGAAAATGAACGGCAATGCGTACAGGGTATCGACAAAACGCATCATCGCCGCATCCAGACGACCGCCGACAAACCCCGCGATCGCGCCATACGTCACGCCGATGACCAGGCTCACCAGGCTGGCGACGATGGCGACGAGCAGCGTTACGCGAATGCCGAGCATCGTGCGCACGAACAGGTCGCGCCCAAGGTCGTCCGTGCCGAACAAATGCATGTTGCTCAATGCTGGTGCGGACAAGGTGTTTTCAAGATTGGTTGTCGCGTAATCGTGCGGACTTATCCACGGGCCAACCAGCGCCGCGATAGCGACGGCGAGCAGTATGCCTGCGGTTACACGAATGCTGCGATTGCCACTCATCGGTAACGCACCCGCGGATCGATGGCGCCGTAGAGAATGTCGACAAGCAGGTTGAGGAACACGATGAGCGACGCGTAAAACACGACGATGCCAAGCACCAGCGTGTAGTCACGATTGAGTGCGCCGCGCACAAAAAACTGGCCGAGTCCCGGAATGCCAAAAATTTCCTCGACGACAACCGAGCCGGTGAGGATTGCAGCGATCGCCGGTCCCATGTAGGAAAGCACCGGCAACATCGCGGGCTTCAGCGCGTGCACGCGCACCACCGTCGCCGTGCCGAGCCCCTGCGCGTAAGCAGTGCGGATGAAGTCGCGGCTCAGCACGTCAATCATGCTCGCACGCGTCAGGCGGGCAATGTACGCGATCTGTGGCAAGGCAAGCGTGATCACCGGCAACAGGTATCGGCTCATCCCGGTCGTGCCGCTCCAGCCAGCTGGTAACCACTGCAGTTTCACGGCAAGGAACAGAACCAGTACGGGCGCGATGACAAAGACCGGAATGGAAATGCCCGTCATCGAGAAGCCCATCACCACTTTGTCGAGCGCTGTTCCCTGCCGCAACGCTGCGACGGTTCCTGCCGTGACGCCAAGCAGAAGCGCAAGCGCCATGGCCAGCGCGCCGAGTTTCAGCGAGTACGGGAACGCCGTGCCAATGAGTTCGGCAACCGTGTAATCACGATAGCGGTACGACGGACCCAGATCACCCTGCAACAAACCGGACATGTAGCGCAGAAATTGTTGCGGGAGCGGTTCGTCGAGGTGATAGGCCGCGGCGATGTTGGCTTCCACATCAGCCGGCAACGCGCGCTCATCGTCAAATGGCCCGCCCGGTGCGGCGTGCACCATCAGGAATGCGAGGGCAATTACCAACAGCAGAGTCGGTATTGCTCCCAGAATGCGGAGCAACGTGTATCGCAGCAAGTCTTTGATCCAGCGCGGCTATTGAACCGCTTTGAAGCTCAGTTGCTGAGAGTAATGGTAATCAAGAACATTGTCTCCCCAGCCCTCAACTTCGGGGGTGACGAGATGCTTCGATACAAAGAAGTAAATCGGGATAACGGGGTAGTCGGCGAGCATCACTCGCTCGGCCTCTTCCAGGTAAAGCTTGCGCTGCTCCGGATCGAGCTGATCGGCAGCAAGCGCCATCAACGAATCGAATTCCTCGTCCTCATAGCGCGGCATGTTCGCTGCGCTATTGCTCTGCAGTACGCTGAGAAACGTGTGCGCATCGTTGTAGTCGCCCATCCAGCTCGAACGAAACACCTGCGTAATTTCGGCATCCCGCATGTTAGCGAGCAACACCTGGAACTCTTCATTGATGAGGGTCGCCTCTACACCGAGCACCTCGCGCCACATCGACTGGATGGCCACCGCGATCTTCTTGTTGGTGTCGTTGGTGTTGTAGCGAACCTCTATCTTCAGGGGATTCTCTGCGCTGTAACCCGCCTCTTCGTAGAGGCGGCGCGCGTACCGATCGCGTTCGTCTTTACTGAGCGCCGCAAAGCTCGACAGCGGCGGTTCGTAGTTATTGACGCCTTGCGGGACCCAACTGTACGCCGGTGCTTCACCGCGACCGGTCACCCTGAGCGCGAGTTGCTCGCGATCAACCGCCATCGACAGGGCCTGTCGCAGCGCCGGGTTGTCCTTGAACGGCGGTTTGGTCAGGTTGTAGCCGTAGTAGTACACGCCAAGATAGGGCGCGACATGCAGTTGCTCGCCGTATTCTTCACGCACCTGCGCAAAGTTATCGGGCGGTACCGTGCTGGTTATATGCAGCTCGCCGGCGCGGTAGCGATTCATTTCCGCGCTGTCCTGCACGATCACATGGTAGTTGACGGCATCGATCGCCGTCCCCGCATTGTTCCAGTAGTGCTCGTTGCGCCGCAGGGAAATGATGGAGCCCGGCACCCAGGCCTCAAGCCTGTATGCGCCGTTCGATACCAGCTTGCCCGGCCGTGCAAAGCTTTCACCGTGTTCAGCAATAGAGCCCGGGTGGATGGGGAACGTGCTCGGATGCGTCATCAGGCTGATCAGGTACGGTGTCTGTTGCACGAGCCGGAGCACGACGGTCCGCTCATCGGGGGCCTCGACACCAAGCATGGACACCGGAATATCTCCGGATGTAATGGCCGCCGCGTTCTCCAGGTCGCCAAGCATCTCCGCGTAAAACGCCGCCGTCGAAGGGTCGACAAGGCGTCGCATGCCGGCCACGAAATGACTGGCCGTCAGAGCATCGCCATTTGACCAGCGCAGGCCATCGCGCAGGTGAAATGTGTACTTGAGGCCATCTTCCGAGACCTCCCAGCTTGCCGCCGCTGCAGGAACGAGCTCGCCCGTTGCCGAGTAACCGAGCAGGCCTTCGCCCAGGTCACGAATGACATCGGCCGCCTGGATGCTGCGCGACCTGTGCTGATCGAGTGTCTCAGGGTCACTGGAAATGCCGCGTTGCAGGACGCTGGCCGTGCTGGGCGCATCGCTGACTCCACCACAGCTCGCAAGGGCGAACAACAGGAGGCAGGATGCGATTGAACGTAATCGGGTCATAAGCAAAGCATACCTGATAACGACGTTAATTCTCCCGACCGGGGTCGCGGTATTTGCTATTGTCTGCGCTGCCTTACACGACACCGGGGGACCTTCTTGCGCAGCCTCTTCGAAGAGCTTCGATATCGCAACGTATTTCGCGTTGCGATCGCGTACGCCGTTATTGGCTGGCTGATTGCCCAGGTGGCCGATCTCGTTGTCGATGCGTTCGAGCTTCCCGGGTCATTCATGCGGATGGTGATTGTCCTGCTCGTGCTTGGCTTTCCGCTCGCCAGCTTCCTCGCCTGGGCGTTCGAGCTGACGCCCGAGGGCGTCAAGAAGGCCAAGGACCTTCCGCACGATATGCCCAAGGATCCGCGCTCTGGCCGCCAGCTGAATCGTCTGACGATCATTACGCTGATCATCGCCGTCGCCTGGCTTGGCTGGGACAAGTTGCAGGGCCCTGACCCCGCTGGCTCGCCGGTCGTCATGGACAAATCTATTGCGGTGCTGCCTTTTGCGGACTTCAGCCCGGACAGCGATCACGCCTGGTTCGCGGACGGACTGACCGATGAAATCCTCAACGCACTGGCGCGCACACGCTCTCTCCGGGTTGCGTCACGCACCTCCTCATTCGCCTATCGCGATACGGACCAGGCCGCGACGACGATTGCAAAAGAGCTGGATGTGGCGCACATCCTCGAGGGCTCGGTACGCCGCGCCGGCGACCGCATTCGCGTGACGGCACAGCTCATTCGTGCAAGTGACGATGCGCACCTCTGGTCCGATACCTTCGACGCGAGCTCCGAGGATTCCATCGAGATCCAGGAAAAGATCGCGTTCGAGATTGCCTCCCTGCTCGATACGGCGATGGATCCCAATGAGCTGCGACGAATGGTCGCGGCGGGCACCGAGTCGATCGCGGCCTGGGAAGCGTACGTGCAAATGCGAGAAGTGCAGTATCGTTCGGTCGAAGCGTTTGACACTTCGGATAGCAGCCCGCTGGTGTTGGCGCTTTACCGGAAGGTCGTGGCCCAGGACCCGGCGTTTGGGGAGGCGCACCTGGTGTTTGCCGAAATTGTCAACCAGTGGCTGAGTCCGGCTGTCATTATGGTCGCGCCGCCCGAGTTGTCTGCAGATGCACTACAGGACCTGTTCACGACGGCCACCGCCGATGCGGCGCGCCATGCGCGTAACGAAGACGACCGGCTCGGCGCTGAAATCCTGCGCGCCCGCGTGCAGCTGAGGCTTGCCGACCTCGTCAAGCTGACGCGAGATCGGCTCCAGTATCACGCCGACAGCCGCGCCATATGGTCCGCACATTTGTCGTCGTTGTTGGTTGCGTCGCGATTTGACGCGGCGGCAGACTTCGCCCGGCAGGCCAGTGAGCACGATTTCGGCAATAGCGACGGGCTTGCAACATTGAGCACCATGATCGCGCGTGTCGATCTCGACCTCGGCCTTGCCATGGTCGAAGCGATGCTCGCGCCGACGTCCCCTGTTCCCGCCGACTTGTACCAGGCGCACCGTATCCTGCTGATGGCGGACCGGGTCGCCGAAGCCTCTGACGTTGGCCAGCGCTACATCAACGTCGCGACCAACCCGACCTGGAGCCTCATGATTCGAGTCCGACAGGCCTGCGCGGAAGGTCGCGTCGATGATGCCGAGCAGCTGTACGCGGATTACGACTTCTCAGGGTTTGACCCAACCAACAACAACATCCAGTGGCTCGCACTGCAGACGCTGGGGAGGGTTGGCGAGGCCACGGAGTTGCTGCGGCCCCTGGACCAACCAGGCACGCTTGTTCGACTCAGCGAGCTCCTGTCCTATACACACTTCGACCCGTCGCCGTATCCGAACCTGACGAAGCGGCTCGAAGAGCAGGACATCATGCGCCACAACGTTGCGCCGATGAGCTTCTTCTGCAAGCGCTAGGCGCTTTTTCGCATTTGCCGTTTCTTCAGGTGCACCAGAATCAGCGACACGGCTGACGGTGTCATGCCTTCGAGGCGCGATGCCTGGCCGAGCGTCGTCGGCCGCGTTGCGGCAAGTTTTTGCCGGGCCTCATTCGAGAGACCATCAACCAACGCGTAGTCGATATCCTCTGGCAGGCACAGTGACTCCTGTTTCGCATGCTTTGCGATCTCACGCTCCTGGCGGTCTATGTAGCCCGCATATTTCGCCTGCACCTCGAGCTGGAGCTCCACCTGCTCACGCTGTTCGTCCTGCATTGCGTCCAGTGACGTACTGCGGCCGACCAGGTCGACGACCTCGGCATAACCGAATTCGGGACGCTTGAGCAGCGCGCCGGCTTTGGTGCCGTTCGCCGCCAAACCTGCCAGCCGGCGTTGCTCGGTGGACACCGCGTCGTATTTGGTATTGAAGATCGCCCAGCGCCCATCATCGACCAGGCCGAGCTCGCGGCCTTTTTCAGTCAGCCGCTTGTCCGCATTGTCCTCACGCAACAACAGGCGATACTCTGCGCGACTCGTGAACATGCGGTACGGCTCGGATACACCGCGCGTGATGAGATCGTCGATGAGTACGCCAAGGTATGCCTCATGGCGCTCCGGGAACCACTCCGTTTGCTCGCGCGCTTTGCGTGCGGCATTGATGCCGGCCAGCAGGCCTTGCGCACCCGCCTCCTCGTAGCCCGTCGTACCGTTGATCTGCCCTGCGAAATACAGACCGGGCAGATGTTTTGTTTCGAGCGTTGGCCTGAGGTCTCGCGGATCGAAATAGTCATACTCGATCGCGTAGCCCGGCTGCGTGATCACGGCCTGCTCGCAACCGATGATCGAGTGCACGAAGCGCTCCTGGGTGGCAGCCGGCAGGCTCGTCGAAATGCCGTTCGGATACACTACATTCGTCGTCAGCCCTTCCGGCTCGACAAAGATCTGGTGCGAGGCCTTGTCAGCGAACCGCACCACCTTGTCCTCAATGGACGGGCAATACCGCGGCCCCACGCCCTCAATCATTCCCGAGTACATCGGTGACTGGTCAAGCGAACCGCGAATGATGTCGTGCGTCTCCTCGGTCGTTTTGGTGATGAAACAGGAGGTCTGCTGCGGATGCTGACGCCGCCTGCCGACGAACGAGAACACCGGTATCGGATCATCGCCCGGCTGCTCCTGCATGGCGCCGTAGTCGAGCGTCCTGCCATCCAGGCGCGGTGGCGTGCCGGTCTTCAGGCGGGCAGCGCTGAAGGGCAGCTCCCGCAGCCGCGCCGCCAATTTGTTCGATGGTTCGTCGCCCACCCGACCGCCGGCCTTTTCGGTGCTACCGATCAGGATGCGACCACCAAGAAACGTCCCGGCCGTCAATACGACCGTTTTCCCAAGGTGACTGTCCCCTGTGTCGGTGACTACGCCTGCGACGCGGCCCCCGTCGACGATCAGGTCATCCACGGCCGCTTCGACCACCTCGAGGTTCGCCTGTGCCAGCACGATCTGCTGGATGGCGGCACGATAGAGTTCGCGATCTGCCTGCGCCCGCGTCGCGCGCACGGCGGCACCTTTCGATGCGTTCAGGGTGCGAAACTGGATGCCTGCCAGGTCGATTGCGCGCGCCATAGCGCCACCCAGCGCGTCGATTTCTTTCGTGAGGTGACCCTTGCCAATGCCGCCGATCGCCGGATTGCAGCTCATCTGCCCAAGCGTCTCGATGCGGTGCGTCACGAGCAGCGTACGGGCACCCGCCCGCGCGGCAGCCAGGGAGGCTTCCGTACCGGCGTGGCCGCCGCCAATCACGATGACGTCAAACGCTGCAGACATTGATCAAAACTTAACCAGTCAGGGCCGCGGATTCTATCGTCAATTAACCCTTACGGAAACTTTACTAACAACAGGCGTTTGTCCAAGATACGCCGTTCCCCCAAACCAGCGGATCTTTCATGGCCTGCAAGCCCATCCGACGCCTGGCTACGAGCCTCGCTTTGCTCGCTCTTTGCGGAGGGGTCAGCGCACAAGACCTGGCCCTCGAGGACTGCCGCATCAGCGCCGGCCCGGGCCACGCCGGCATCAAGGCGCGCTGCGGCACGATGTTGCGGCCCGAAAACCCGGCCGATCCCGACTCTCCTGATATCGAACTGCGTATCGCCGTGGTCCCCGCGCTGAACCTGAACCCCGAGCCCGACCCGGTCGTCCCGATTGCCGGCGGACCTGGCCAGGGCTCGGTCGAGTTCTACGCCAGCCACCGCGGCGCGTTCGAGCCGCTGCGCCGCAACCGGGACATATTGCTCGTTGATCAACGCGGCACTGGTGAATCGTCTCGCATGGACTGTCCGATCGACGACGATGCCATTCTGTTTGAGTCGGAGTTCTCACTCGACGATACCCTGCAGTTCATCAGAGACTGCTTGGAGGTACTGCCGCACGACCCTCGGTTTTTCACCACAAGCGTCGCTGTCACCGACCTCGAAGCCATCCGTCTTGCGCTGGGTTATTCGAAGCTCAATCTTTACGGCGTGTCCTACGGCACGCGCGTGGCGCAACATTTCGCGCGGCTCTATCCGGACTCAACCCGCACGGTTGTCATCGATGGTGTCGTGCCACCGCAAATCGCGCTGGGGCCCGAAATCGCAACGGAGAGCCAGGCGGCGGTCGATAATATCCTGGCCCGCTGCCACGAAAATGCAGCGTGCAATGAGCGCTTTCCGGACATCGCGGCGACCTTCGCCCGACTTGTGAACGCGTTGCAAGCAGCGCCTGTCGACGTCACGGTGCCACATCCGGACACCGGGCGTATGGAGGCCCTGGCCTTCGGTGAGGGCGAATTTGCCGGTGCCGTTCGCCTGCTGGCTTACAATCCGGCAACGATCGCTTTGCTGCCGCTCTTTATTCACGAGGCCGGCCAGGGCAACTGGGTGCCGCTCGGTGCGCAGTACCTGATGACGGCGCTGCAGATGTCCGACGCACTGGCGCTCGGCATGCACAACGCCGTCATGTGCACCGAGGACATGCCGTTCCTCGATCGCACCACCATTGATTTTGCCGGCATCGAAACCAGCTACATGGGCTCGTTCCAGCTAGAAGCACTGGAGGCGATGTGTGAAATTTGGCCGGCCGGCCCAATTGACGACGAGTTCAAGGTGCCCTTAGCCAGCGACCTGCCGTTCCTGTTGTTGTCTGGCGACGCTGACCCGATCACCCCGCCACGCTACGCCGACCTCGCGGCGGTTGATCTTGGCAATGCTGTGCACCTGATCGGCAAGCACCAGGGGCACGGTCAGCTTCCGGTGGGCTGCACGAGTCGCCTGGTTGCCGATTTCGTCGCTGCGGCAGACCCCGACGTTATCGATGACCAGTGCCTGGAACGCAGCTTCGTCATGCCTTTTTTCCTTGATTTTTCCGGGCCTGCGCCATGATTACCGTCAGAGACATTTACAAGTCGTTCGGCAAGGTAAAGGCAGTTCGCGGCGTAAGTTTCGATGCGCCGGACGGAAAAATTACCGGGTTGCTGGGTCCCAACGGGGCCGGCAAGTCCACGACGCTCCGCATTCTTTACACGGTACTGAAACCCGACCGCGGCAGCGCAAACATCGATGGCCACGACGTGGCGACCAACAGCCTGGGCGCGCGCGAGAAAATCGGCGCCCTGCCGCACGGTGCCGGCCTGTATCCGCACCTCACGGCGCGCGAGAACATCGCCTATTTCGCACGACTCTGCGGGCTCGACAAGGCAGAGATTGACGACCGCGTCGACAAGATAGTGAAACTGCTCGACATCGCCGAGTTCGCCGAGCGCCGCACCAAGGGCTTTTCGCAGGGCCAGCGCACGAAGGTAGCGCTCGCCCGCGCGCTCGTGCACGACCCGCAGAACATCATTCTTGACGAGCCCACAAACGGCCTCGACGTCATGGCGACGCGCTCCCTGCGGAGTTGATACTCAAGCTGAAAGACGATGGCCGTTGCGTCCTGTTTTCGAGTCACGTCATGCAGGAGGTTGCGGCGCTCTGCGATGACATCTGCATCATCGCGCACGGTCGTGTAGCTCTCGACGGTTCGATCGACGGCATCCGCCAACGTACCGGCTGCGACGACATCGAGGACGCGTTTGTCGAAGCCATCCATAGGGTGGAGCCGGAATAATGGGCACATTATTTACGGTTTTCCTGAAAGAGGTTCTCGACAACTTCCGCGATCGCCGCACGCTGGGCTCGGCATTGCTCATGGGGCCTATCTTTGGTCCGATACTGTTCGCCTTCGTTATTAACCTCTCGATCGAGCGCTCGCTGGAAAGCGCCGAGACGACGCTTGAGCTGCCCGTCATAGGCGAGCAGCATGCACCCAACCTCGTGTCGTTCCTGCGCAGCAGAAACATCGAGGCGGTAGCAGGTCCTGCCGATGCTGCAGCGGCAATGGAGGCCGTGAAACTCGGCACACATGACGTCGTGCTGGTTATTCCGGAAGAATTCGGCGAACAGCTTGGCGACATGGTTCCAGCCCGGGTGGCGCTTATCTCCGACCAGGCCAACAGCGATGCAGACCGCGATGCGCGACGCGCCACCAATGCGCTGCTTGCCTATCAGCAGTTACTTGCCGGAACCCGCGTGATAGCGCGCGGCATCAATCCGCGCGCATTGCAGCCCCTGAACATCGACGAAGTCGACGTGTCCACGCCGAGCGGACGCTCTGCCATGCTGCTGGGGATGATGAGCTACTTCTTCGTGTTTGCGGCCCTGATGGGCGGCATGTACCTCGCGATCGATACCACCGCTGGCGAGCGCGAACGAGGCTCACTTGAGCCGCTGCTCTCGTTGCCGGTCACGCGCGATCAGCTTATCTACGGCAAGATCGCCGCGACCTGCTTGTTCATGACCTTGTCCTTGATGCTCAGCCTGACCGCATTCTATGTCTCGCTTAAGTTCATGCCGCTCGAACAGCTCGGCATGACCCCTAACTTTGGGCCGGCGGTCGTGCTTGCCGCGCTGGCAATTTTCCTGCCGTTTATCCTGGTAGGCGCAGCGCTCATGACGCTCGTTGCCTCGTTTACCAAGAGCTACCGCGAAGCACAAACCTGGTTGAGCGTGGTGCTGATTGCTCCAACAATGCCGATTCTTATCGTGAGCATCCTGACACTGCGGCCGCGCACGGAATTCATGTTAATCCCGTCGCTCAGCCAGCACCTGCTGCTCGTGGATATGGTCAAGAATGAACCTATAAATGGCCTGCACGTGGCGATCTCGGTCACCAGCACGCTCGTCATCGGCATTATCCTGACCTGGGTGTGTGCCCGCCTGTATCGTAGAGAGGGCCTGCTCGGCTAGAATATCCGCCATGTCCCTGTTCTCCGAACTGCGGCGACGCAATGTCATCAAGGTCGCACTGCTGTACGCCGTCGCCAGCTGGCTGCTCGTCTGGATCGTCAGTCACCTGGTCAGCGGCGCGGGTCTGTCCGCCTGGGTCTCGGACTACGTATTACTGTTGCTTGCCATCGGCTTTCCGGTTGCGCTGATTTTTGCGTGGACCTACGAGATCACGCCGGTTGGCCTCAAGAAGGCCGTCGAGGTCGACCAGACACAGTCCATCGTCTACAAGACCGGGCAAAAGCTGAACGCAGCCGTAGCCGTCCTGGCCGTGCTCGGCGTTGCCGCTGTAATCGGTGAACAGCTGCTCCCCGAGTTCGAGCCGCCGCCGCCGCTGGTGCTCGAGGAGATTCCCCTCAAACCGGTATTCGACTTCTCTGCTAAAGCCGAGGTCCCGCGCGAAATCACTTCGTTCACTCTGCCGAACGGCCTCGAAATCATCGTCTGGCCCGATCACGATATCCCGAATGTGGTCCTGTACAACTTTGTGCGCGCGGGCGGCCGGAATGAGTACCCCGGGATCACGGGCATCGCGCACTTTTTTGAGCACATGATGTTCAACGGATCGGAGACCCGCGAACAGGGTGCGTTTGACCAAGAGATGGAGGCTGCTGGCGGCGCCAACAACGCCTATACAAGCAACGATCTGACGGTGTACCAAGACTGGTTCCCGCGCTCCGCCCTGGAGAAGATTTTCGAGCTTGAGAGCGACCGACTGATGCGCCTGGCAATTGACCCCGACGTGGTTGAGACCGAGCGCACGGCCGTTTACTCAGAACGTCGCCTGAGAATCGACAACGATAATTTCGGACGTCTGTACGAACAGGTCCGTGCTACAGCTTACGTTGCGCACCCCTACCAAAACCCGGTAATCGGGTGGCCGTCCGACATCGAAAACTGGACCCAGCAGGATCTCGAAGACTTTTTCAAAACCTACTACGCGCCCAACAACCTCACGATGATCTTTTCCGGCGATGTAACGCCGGAGGAAATTTACCTGCTTGCCGACCAGTACCTGTCACCGATCCCGCGGCAGCACCCGCCACCGGCGATCACCACGGCTGAGCCGGAACAGCAGGGAGAGCGCCGCGTGCTCGTGGCGGCCAGCGCGCAGACGCCGCTGGTCCATGTCGTCTTTCACGCCGGTGCCGAGGGTGATCCCGAGACGCTGCACCTCGAGCTGTTACTCGCCATTCTCGCTGAGGGCAGTTCGTCGCGCCTTTACCAAACCCTGGTAGAGGAAGAGCAAATAGCGCTGGACGTCGGCGCCTGGCAGTCGGGCGGATTCGATCCGGGGCTCGCCTACTTTGCCATGACCTTGACGCCGGGCGGCGACCCGCTGGCGGCCGAGGCGCGCCTGCTCCGCCTGCTTGATGACGTTGTGACCAAAGGCGTCACCGCGGAAGAACTCACCAAGGCGCGCAACCTGCGTATCGCGTCATTCTGGCGCTCGCTGCAAACGATCAACGGCAAAGCGTCGGCGCTCGGTAGGTACGAGGTATTTACGGGTGATTACGAGAATCTGTTTGCGGTTCCCGAACAGCTCGGCGCCGCGACCGCCGCAGACCTGCAGGCGGTTGCAGCAAAGGTCTTCCTGCGCAGCAACATGACGGTTGGCGTATTGCGCGCACCGCCAGATGAGGGTGAGCAATGAGGTCTGCCGTGTGTGTCGTTTTGTCCCTGTTCGCCGGCCTCGCCTGGTCTGCCGACATCACCTTGCCGGACTACGAGCGTGTCGAGCTCGAGAATGGCGTGGTGCTGCTGCTCAGTGAAAAGCACGACGTTCCGCTGATTGGCCTGCGGGCAGTGGTTCGCGGTGGCGCTGTCACCGACCCGGCGGCCAAGGCCGGACTGACCGAACTGCTCGCGACAGTCATGCAAAAAGGTGCCGGCGATCGCAGTGCCGCGGAGTTCGCCGCCGCCGTTGCCGGTGTTGGCGGTCGCCTGTCGATAAGCTCCGACGTCGAAGCCATCGCGGTTTCGGCCGAGTTCCTGTCGCGTGATACCGAACTCATGATCGAGCTCGTTGCGGATGTGTTGCTGCGGCCCTCGCTTAGCGCGGCAGAGTTCGTCAAAGAGCAGGAGCGCAGCATTGGCCTGATCAGGGCGGCGAAAGACTCGGACCCGAACGACCTCCTGCCTTATTACGCGAATGGTTTCCTGTTCGGCGACCACGCTTACGGCAGCCCCGGCATCGGCAGCGAAGCATCTCTTGCCGAGATCGAGCATGCCGACCTGATCGAGCACTATGCGAATAACTTTGGGGGAGATCGGCTGATCGTTGCCGTCGTCGGCGACTTTGATCTCGCCTTGCTCAAGGCCCGGCTGAGCCGTGTGTTCGGTGACTGGGCGCCGGCTGCCGGCGAGCTCGTCAGCGTTGCTGCGGCCGAGACGGCGCCTGGCCCCCGCGTCCTGCTGGTCGACAAGCCCGGCGCAACGCAAACCTATTTCTGGTTCGGTGACCAGGGTGTTGCGCTCGATTACCCGCAGCGCGCCGAGCTTAATCTTGCGAATACGGTTTTTGGCGACCGCTTTACATCCATGCTCATTACAGAGTTGCGCGTAAATGAGGGGCTCACCTACAGCGCGCGCTCGACTATTGACCGACGCTCGCAGCCCGGCTCTGTGATGATCAAGTCGTTTACCGAGACCGGCACAACGGTCGAGGCGATCGACCTCGCCATCAGCTTATTGGGGCGCCTGCATGAGAGCGGCCTGGATGACGCCATGATCGCGTCGGCGCGCAACTACATCATGGGGCAGTTTCCGCCAAGCCTTGAGACCGGGTCGTCTGTCGCAAGTATGCTCGCGTTCCTTGAACTGCACGGGCTTGATCGTGGTTACATTGACGAGTACGGCGCGATGCTCACCGCGGCGACACGAGATGGTATCGCAAAGACCATAGCCGAGGTCTATCCCGACCAGAACCGGCTTGTGTTTACCATCATCGGCGATGCCGACGTCATTCGCGATGACATCGCGAAGTACGGCCCGGTGACCGAAATGTCGATCACCGAACCGCGTTTCAGGCCTTAGCTCCCGAAGTAGAACCTGGCTCCGATGCCATACAGGGTCACATCTTCGTCAACGCCAATATCAAATCCGATGGCGAAGTTTTCGGTGAAGCTGTAAAGCGCTCCCGCGTTAAACGAGGTGCCATCCGCGCCGTCGCCGAGGTCTGCGTAACCGATGCTGCCATTCAGCTCGAAACTATCGGTAAGCATGCTGCGGATGCCGAGGGCAACGCCATATCCATCTTCATCGACGGACTCGAATCCTCTGGCCGAGGCCTTGGCGTTCAGATAGGACAGCGTGGCAAAGAAGTCGGTGCGCTCCGACATTCCAAAGTGATAGCCACCGCCAACCGCGATCTGGTCGAGGTCTACGCCAAAGTCGAATCCGATCGAGCTGTAGGCGACAGCGACGAACCAGTTTTCGCCAACCTCGAACGAGCCGCGGATACCGTAGCCATCACCATCGACACTGAATCCGGCAAGATCACCGTCGAGCTCCGCTTCCTGATAGCCGATATCGATGAAGTTGTAGTTCGGGCCGTCGGCAAGGGCGGGTGAAATGAAAAAAGCGAGCGCAGTACCTAGCAGTATTTGCTTAAACATGAATCCTCCTCGGCGGTCTTTCAGACCGGCCGTCAAGTAATGTCTGCCTAGTCGGTCGGCCCGTCAATTCGGGATATACGCATTGAGAAATACCGCCCACAGCGTCCTCTTGGGGCCTGATCTTTTTGTGGTGGGGTTTCGGCCTATTTGCCGATGCAGAACTCGGAAAATATCCGCCCAAGCAGGTCATCCGCCGTGACGTTGCCGACAATTTCACCTAGCGCGCGCTGCGCCAGGCGCAGCTCCTCGGCAAGCAGCTCTCCGGCGCGCGCCTCCTCGAGCGCCGCGCGGCCCGTTGCAAAGTGTCCAGCAGCCCGCTCCAGCGCTTTAATGTGGCGGCGTCGCGCCGTAAACGCGCCTTCGCCCTGATTCTCGTAGCCGGCTGTATCTCTAATGCAGCGGCGCAGTGCGTCGATACCCTCTCCCGTCTCGGCGGAAAGGTACACGCGGCCAGCAACCAGGCCGGGCCGGTCACCGCTCAGGTCGATCTTGTTATGCACGATGGTAACCGGCAGGCCGTCGGGAAGGTCTGGCCTTGGCGCTCCCTGTTCAGTCTCGGTCGCATCCTGAATCCATAGCGCGGCATCCGCCTGCGCCAACGCCTCACGTGCGCGGCGTATTCCCTCTGCTTCGATGCGGTCTGGGTCGTTGCGCAATCCGGCCGTATCGACAAGCTCGACAGCCAGGCCGTCGATGTCGATTTGCTCCCTGAGCACGTCGCGAGTTGTGCCGGCAACCTCGGTGACAATGGCGGCCTCCTGACCGCTGAGCAGATTCAACAAGCTCGATTTACCCGCGTTCGGTTTGCCAACGATCACCACCTGGAAACCATCGCGGAGGACCCGCCCCTGCTGTGCCTGGGCGAGCAATATTTCAAAGGCCGCCGCGCATTCATCGATGCGCGCCTGAAGCGCGCTGTCGGAAAGAAAGTCGATCTCTTCTTCCGGAAAGTCGATGGCCGACTCTACGTGCATGCGCAATCGAACCAGCTGCTCTGCCAGCGCATCAACGGATTTTGAGAATGCTCCCGACAACGAGCGCAGTGCGGCACGCGCCGCTTGCGCTGTACCGCTACCTATCAGGTCGGCAATGGCTTCCGCCTGGACCAGGTCAAGCTTGTCGTTGATAAATGCGCGCTTTGAAAACTCCCCGGGCTCCGCATGCCGCGCGCCCAAATCGACGATGGCCTCGGTCAGAAGGGAGATCACCACCGGCCCGCCGTGCCCGTGTAGCTCGAGAACGGACTCGCCCGTGAACGATGCGGGCGCGGGAAAATACAGCGCAAGACCGGTGTCGAGACGCTCGCCGGCCGCATTCCGGAAGCTACGGTAGGTTGCGGTGCGTGGTTCTGGCAGGCTGCCCAGTAATGTTCTCGCGATAGCCTCGGTCTGTTGTCCGGATACGCGTACGATTCCAACACCACCCGTTCCTGATGGTGTAGCGCGTGCGACGATAGTGTCCGTGAGATTATTCACCCGCGTATAAAACCACAGGTACCCAAGATATGCAGAGCAAAAACATCGCCTTTCCAAACGCCGAGGGTCAGTCGCTCGCGGGTATTGTTGATATGCCTGATGGCGCGCCCCGAGCGTACGCGCTGTTCGCGCATTGTTTTACCTGCTCGAAGAACCTTAAGGCGGCCACAAATATCGCTCGCGCGATGACTGACGCAGGTATTGCCGTGCTGCGATTCGATTTCACCGGGCTCGGGATGAGCGAGGGCGCCTTCGAGGAGACCAGCTTCTCAAGCAATATTTCGGACCTGCTGTCCGCGGTGGACTGGCTGCAGAAAGAGTATCGCGCCCCGGAAATTCTGTTCGGGCATTCGCTGGGTGGAACGGCCGTATTGCAGGCCGCTTCCAAAATCCCATCGGCGGTAGCCGTCGCCACGATTGGGTCACCGGCGGACCCTGAGCACGTTACACACATGCTAACCGGCGCGCAGGACGCCCTCGCCAGGGATGGCGTCGCGGAGGTCCAGCTGGGTGGGAGACCCTTCCGCATCCGAAAAGCCTTTGTCGACGATCTCGCGATACACGACCTGCCTGCGACCATTGCATCATTGCGCAAGGCGTTGCTTGTTATGCACGCACCGCTCGACGACATCGTGGAAATCGACAATGCCTCCGAGCTGTTTGGTGCGGCAAAACACCCAAAAAGTTTTGTCAGTCTCGACAGGGCCGATCATCTGTTGTCGCGGAGCGCGGACTCGCGGTACGCGGGTGAGGTGCTTGCCGCCTGGGCGGGCGGCTACCTGCCGGACAGCGCGGAGAAAACCGGCCTCAACGCAACAAGCGGTGAGGTTGTCGCACGAACCGGAGCCGGCGGCTTTGCCACCGAAGTGCGCGCCGGACACCACGCT
>Ga0224504_10000070_pt1 | contig 39200 bp, 26 predicted proteins | sample SF_Oct11_sed_USG_3_FD_170160 | JGI IMG/M metagenome (GOLD analysis project Ga0224504, IMG submission 170160) | Sediment microbial communities from San Francisco Bay, California, United States - SF_Oct11_sed_USGS_24 | ecosystem: Environmental > Aquatic > Marine > Sediment | place: USA...
ATTTCAGCGTTCTCGAGGGCAAAATCTGCAACGGCCTCTGAGGCAGTCCTTGGCCAGGGTGCAATCGCGGCGTGGTTGGCATATAGGCCGTGTTGTAAAATCGGAAACTCGTCAATGGGAATGGGAATGGGATTGGCTGGATTCTGTGCTGTGGTGTCAGGGTTCATATCGATATAATGAACGCATCGTGACACCCATCGCAACTTCAAATTCGGAGCTTTCCCGTGAACGTTCCATCATTCATGTTGATATGGATGCGTTTTATGCGTCGGTTGAGCAGCATGATCAGCCTGAGCTCAAAAACAAACCCGTCATCGTGGGTGGTACCGGCAACAGGGGTGTTGTTGCCGCCGCCAGTTATGAAGTACGGAAGTTTGGCGTTTTTTCAGCCATGCCGATGTCCCGCGCCCGTGGCTTGTGTCCACAGGCGGTGATACTGCCGGTGAGGATGTCACGTTACCGGGAGGTTTCAGCCGAGGTATTTAAAGTTTTCCGCGAATCGACTCCCGAGGTGGAAGGCTTGTCCCTGGATGAGGCTTTTCTGGATGTAACGGCCAGCCTTGCCCTTTTTGGCAGTATCGAAACGATTGGGGCGTCACTAAGGGAAAAGATACTGGCCCGAACAGGTCTTCATGCCTCGGTAGGAATGGCACATAACAAGTACCTCGCAAAACTGGCATCGGATGCAGGTAAGCCGAGAGGGTTTGTCCATGTTCCACGAGATGGTGTCCGTTTGTTTCTGGATCCGATGCCGGTAAACAGGATTTGGGGTATTGGTAAACAGACACTACCCAAATTGCAAAAGATGGGTATCCTGACCGTAGGCCAGCTTCGTAAGGCGGATCAAATCGAACTCGGTCGCGTACTCGGAAACCGTGCTGGACACTTTATGGCATTGGCAAGAGGCGAGGATGTACGCGAGGTGGTCGCTTCCAGACCGGATAAGTCCATCAGTCGTGAGGTGACGTTTGACCAGAATATTATCAAGCCGAATGAACTGTATGCCGAGTTGCAACGACAGGTGGAGTCGGTAACAGGACGTTTACGTACCCAGGGCCTGGTGGCACGTACGATTCAGATCAAGGTTCGTGATGCCCGTTTTCACACAGTCACAAGAAGACGCAGTCTCGCACTACCTACCTCAAGTACGGAGGTTGTCTTCAAGCAGGCCCGTTCATTGTTGGAAAAATGGTTGTTGGAACACGTGAACACTTCTGTCAGGTTACTGGGTGTGGGTGTCAGCGGACTTGAAGAACCTGATGACCGGGGCATCGAATACGATACGGTCGCACAAAAAGCATTGGATAAAACCCTGGACGAAATAAACCGCCGCTATGGTGAAAGCAAAGTGACGCACGCGCGTGCGCTAAAAAAAGACAATAAAACAAAGCCCGGGCAATGATGCCGGCAATGTCAGGCCATTGGTCGGCTATGGTGGATAAGGAGCTATGAGGCTCAATTTACGCCTTAGGTCACCAAGTCTCTAAGTTCCCTGCGCAGAATTTTTCCTACGTTGCTTTTTGGCAAATCTTCCATAAACTCAACATAGCGAGGACGCTTGTAACCAGTGAGGTTTTCCTTGCAAAAAGCAATGACATCCTCCTTGGTCAGGCTCGGGTCCTTTTTGACGATATACAAACCTACCACTTCGCCGGATTTCTCATCCGGTACACCAATTGCAGCGACCTCCAGTACTTTCGGATGCAATGCCATCACATCTTCAATTTCGTTAGGGTAAACATTAAAACCTGATACCAGGATCATGTCCTTTTTACGGTCAACGATCTTGAAATAGCCATCTTCTGTCATCAGCGCAATATCGCCGGTATGTAACCAGCCGTCGGCGTTGAGTACTTCATCGGTGGCTTCCTGACGTTGCCAGTAGCCCTTCATCACCTGCGGTCCACGTATGCACAGTTCGCCGGTTTCACCTACCGGCAGAAAGTTACCTTCCTCGCTGATGATGGCCCCTTCGGTAGAGGAAATGGGCAGCCCGATGTAACCATTGTAGTCTTCCAGTGTTACGGGGTTTATACAGGCGGCAGGGGATGTTTCCGTTAATCCATAAGCCTCAACCAGGGTAACGCCTGTGACTGCTTTCCACTGGTCAGCGACGGCCTTTTGAACGGCCATGCCGCCACCGAGCGTCATCTTGACGTTTGAGAAATCAAGTTCGGCAAAGCCATCTGTATTTAGCAGGGCATTGAACAGAGTGTTGACGCCTGTGATCGCGGTAAACGGGTGACGACCGAGTTCCTTGACAAATCCAGCCATGTCACGCGGGTCGGTGATCAGGATGTTGCTGCCACCCAGGTAAAGAAAAGTAAGGCAGTTCGCGGTCAATGCAAAGATGTGATAGAGCGGTAACGCGGTGACGATGGTCTCATGTGACTCACCATCCAGTTGCGCAAGCCAGGCCCGCGCCTGGAGCAGGTTTGCAACGATATTGCGGTGTGTCAGCATCGCGCCTTTGGCCACTCCCGTGGTGCCGCCGGTATACTGCAAAAATGCAACGTCTTCAAAAGCGATATTGACCGGTTTCAACGGCAGTTTTTTACCCTTGTCCAGAACATCCTGAAACTTAACTGAACCTGGCAATTTCCAGGCCGGGATGGCCTTTTTAACATGTCGTAATACAAAATTCACCAGCAGGTTTTTCGGGAAATCGAGTAAATCTCCAACCCCGGTGGTTATGACGTGTTCCAGGGGAACTTCGCCACGCACGCTTTCAAGTACAGAGGCAAAATTTTCTACTACAACAATTGCCTTGGCACCGGCATCGACCAGTTGGTGCCGTAACTCACGTGCGGTGTACATGGGGTTGGTATTGACGATGATCAGGCCGGCTCTGAGCGCTCCAAACAATGCCACCGGGTACTGCAGTATATTCGGCATCATCAGTGCGATGCGGTCACCCTGCTGTAAGCCCATTTCCTGCAGTGAAGCCGCAAAATTCCGGGTCAGGTAGTCAAGCTCGGAATAACTCAATTCCGCACCCATGTTGTGATAGGCCATGCGGTCCTTAAACTCGCTACAACTCTTTTCGAGTATATCGACGATGGAGTGGTAACCGCTCAGGTCTATTTGCGCGGGTACGCCGGGTGGGTAACTTTTAAGCCAGGGTTTGTCCGTCATTTGTGTTTCCTCTAAAGGTGAGCTGACACCGACATGAATCGCATTACTATCGTCTATTATCCTCATATCATAAATGACTTGGAGCAAAAAATTGTAGTTTTTGTTTGCCGACCTCAGTAGCTGTGTTTATCATCAGTGCAATAGCAAATCTCAAGGCAGCAGCTGATGGGTGAACAGAACATAGAAGAATTTGCCAGCGAATCGAGCCGGCAGGAGTTCATGAAGTCGCTTCTGGAAGAGGTGAGGGCGCTGGAAGCCATGCTGGACAAGGGTATGGTGGAGTCAGGTGTCAGCAGGATCGGGGCGGAACAGGAAATGTTCCTGATCGATGAAGCGCGCAAACCAGCATTGACCGGGCTTGAAGTTTTAAAGAAGCTGGACGATGAAAGGTTCACCCATGAGTTGGGATTGTTCAATATTGAAGCCAATCTTTCTGTCCAGGAGCTGAAAACTGATTGCCTGAGACGGATGGAAAACGAGGCACAGGAGGTCTACGCCAAGGCCCGAAAAGCAGCTCATCAATGCAATAGTGAAATTGCCCTGGTTGGGATTCTGCCAACCTTGACCATGGAGAACCTCGGTCTTGACTCGATGGTGCCAATTCCTCGTTATCACGCCTTGAACGAGGCAATTATGGCACTTCGCGGCCATGATCTGCAGTTCACCATAAACGGCACCGACCAGCTTGTTGTTAAACACGACAACCTGATGTTAGAAGCATGCAACACCAGTTTCCAGGTGCATTTTCAGGTTAGCCCGAAAGATTTCGCAAAGCTTTATAACATCGCCCAGACGGTGACAGGTCCACTGCTAGCAGCAGCGGTTAATTCACCCCTTTTGCTTGGAAAACGTCTATGGCATGAAACACGAATTTCCGTTTTTGAGTATTCCGTTGACGCACGATCCACGACGCATCAGACCAGGGGGCTGAAACCACGCGTACATTTTGGTAACAACTGGGTAGATAAATCCGTCACAGAGATCTTCAAGGAAGACATAGCGCGCTTCCGGGTGATACTGACGACGGAAACTGAAAACGATCCCCTGGCGATGGTGGCCCAGGGTATCGCGCCAAAACTCAAAGCTTTGTGTCTTCACAACGGAACAGTTTACCGTTGGAACAGGGCCTGCTATGGCGTGCACAATAATGTCCCGCATCTGCGCATTGAGAACCGTGTTATCCCCTCGGGGCCAACGGTGATCGACGAGATTGCCAATACCGCATTTTTCGTTGGCATGATGGCAGGAATGGCCGATGAGTACGAAGATGTTCGCAAGATGATTACCTTTGACGATATCAAGGCAAATTTCCTGGCTGCCGCAAGGGGTGGAATCCGTGCACAAATGAACTGGTTTGGTGATACGCACATGCCGGTCCGTAAATTGATACTGGATGAATTGTTACCGCTGGCAGAACATGGCCTGCAGAAATATAACGTTGATAAGAAGGATATTGATCAGTACCTTGGTGTTTTACATGGTCGCGTTTCGACACGCAGAAATGGCGCGCGCTGGGCGCTTGAGTCACTTAATGAAATGCACGGACGAGGAACAGAGGATCAACGTCTGCGTTGTCTCGTGGCCAGTATGGTTGAACAACAGTCAACTGGTATCCCGATATCAGAATGGGTGTTGGCCGACTTCTGTGAGCAACAGGACTGGCGTGAGAGTTACCTGAAAGTATCCCAGTTCATGGCAACAGATCTGTTTACCGTGCGTCCGGATGACATCGTGGACTTTGCCGCGACGCTGATGGATTGGCGCCATGTACGGCATGTGCCGGTTGAAGGTGATGATGGCGAATTGGTTGGTCTGGTATCTCACCGTGCACTGCTGCGTCTTGTTGCGGAAGGCCGGGTTGGTGGTGATCACAAGGTAACCGTTAAGGAAATCATGACTAAAAACCCCGTCACGGTGAACTCCGATGCAACCACGGCAGATGCGATAAGGTTAATGCGCAAAGCCCGTGTGGCGTGCCTGCCAGTGGTCGATGACGGAAAACTGCATGGTCTCATCACCGAGCATGATCTGATCCTGGTTTCTTCACACCTGTTGGAGCGTTACCTGGAAGACGCTAAATGAGCCTGGGATGAGACTCGTAACTAGTCTCGTATTTGCGGTTCTGTTGCTGACTGCCTGCGATGATGAGCTGACGGTAGAGCAGCAGGTCATCGCAACCATTCGTAACATGGAGTACGCCGCAGAAGAAGGGCAGCACCTGGAGTTTATGACTTACATTGCGGAGTCATTCGGTGCTCAGCAAGGCTCGATGGACCGGCGCGAATTCCATCGATTCATGATTTTTCAGATTAATCAGAACCGCCGTTTGCAGGCTCAGATTTTCCCGATATATGTCACCGAAACCGGTGAGGAAACGGCTTCTGCACAGTTTCGGATCCTGGTCACCGGTGGCGCTGGGCTATTGCCGGAAAGCGGCCGCTTATTTGACGTAGAAACAAACTGGTTACGTGATGGTGGAGACTGGCAGTTGAACCAGGCTGACTGGGAGCCCTTGTCTCTCCCTGATTTGCCAACGGTTGGTGAGTAGCTGAAACGGGGCATTCTCGGCTTTTGAGAACAGCTGGTCTACAATCTATATATGCCCCTGCCTGAGTCGACAAGATCGTTGCCTGCTGAATTTCATCCGGCTGTAAGTGCGTGGTTTGAAAATTCGTTTGATTCACCTACGCCGGTACAGGCAGCGGCCTGGCCGCAGGCCATTTCCCAGAAACGTGTGCTAATTGCAGCGCCCACGGGCAGCGGCAAAACGCTGGCAGCATTTTTAAGTGCCATCAATGACCTGGTTTTGCAAAGCCGGCACGGTGCACTGGAAGACCGGGTTCATGTTCTTTATGTCTCACCACTCAAAGCGCTCTCAAATGACATAGAGAAGAACCTGCAGGCGCCGTTGCTGGGTATTGCCGAAGTACTGGAATTGATGGGTGAAGCTCCCCACCACATTCGTGCTGCGGTCAGGACCGGAGACACACCCGCTGGTGAGCGTGCCAAAATGAGTAAGCGGCCGCCGCATATACTCGTCACGACTCCTGAATCCTTATACCTTCTGCTGACCTCTGTGTCTGGCAGAAACATGCTTGACGGTGTATCTACTTTGATTGTGGATGAGATTCACGCGTTGGCGGGTAACAAACGAGGCAGCCATCTGTCGCTGTCACTGGCAAGGCTTGACGCTCTGTGCGGCTTTCCACCCGCACGAATCGGGCTGTCTGCCACACAGAAGCCCATAAAGAAAATTGCGGATTACCTCTGTGGCGGTCTGGAATGTGCCATTGTCGATACCGGGCATAAACGGAATATGGACATCCGTCTGGAATTACCGGAGTCGCCACTTGCACCGGTATTATCCAACGAGGTCTGGGAAGAGCTTTATGAGCGGCTCGTGGCATATATTCTCGACCATCGTACGACACTGATATTTGTCAATACCCGCCGGCTCACCGAACGTCTTGCCCGTCACCTGGCCGAGCGCCTGGGTGAGGATGCGGTTACGGCGCATCACGGCAGTTTGTCACGTAAACACCGTCTTGAAGCAGAGCAGGCGCTCAAATCCGGTCAGCTTAAAGCCCTGGTAGCTACCGCATCGCTGGAGTTGGGAATCGATATTGGTCATGTAGACCTGGTTTGCCAGCTTGGAACGCCCGGCAGTATCGCGGCTCTTTTACAACGTATTGGACGCTCCGGGCATGGAGTGGGTGAAACACCCAAGGGGCGCTTGTTCCCTTTGAGTCGTGATGATCTGGTCGAGTGTGTGGCCCTACAAAAGGCACTTGAGTCTGGTGAGCTTGATGCCATTGTGATTCCGCCTGCACCACAGGATGTACTGGCTCAGCAACTGGTCGCAGAAGTGGCCGCCAGGGACTGGCAGGTGGATGACCTGTTCCAGGTCGTATGTGCTGCCTGGCCATACCATGATCTTAAGAAAGAGCAGTTTCTGGCTGTCATACGAATGCTTGCCGATGGCTATTCAACCCGAAGAGGAAGACGCTCCGCATTACTGTTTTACGATGCCATCAACGGCCAGTTACGTGGTCGGCCAGCGGCGCGCCTGACAGCGCTACAAAACGGAGGGGCCATCCCTGATCACTTCGATTATGAGGTAATCATGATGCCGCAGGGTCACCGTATTGGAACACTCAATGAGGACTTTGCCTTTGAGAGCATTCCAGGTGATATTTTTCAGTTAGGCAATACCAGTTATCGCATGCTGAAAATTGAACAGGGCAGGGTGTTGGTTGAGGATGCACATGGTCAGCCTCCCAACATTCCCTTCTGGACCGGAGACAAGCCCGGACGAAGTGATGAATTATCAGTCGCGGTTTCTGACTTACGAACCGAGATAGAGCGAAAGCTTATAAAACAAGAGCCTATAGAGGTTATCGATAATCTATGTGAAGAAGGAATCACACGGATTGCAGCCATACAATTGGTCGAATACCTGCATGCTTCCATTCAGGCGCTGGGTTGTCTGCCAACACAAAGCAAGATCATCATGGAGCGTTTTTTTGACGATTCCGGTGATATGCACCTGGTAGTACATGCACCATTGGGTTCACGTCTTATGCGTGCCTGGGGGTTGGCATTGCGCAAGCGCTTCTGCCGGCAGTTCAATTTTGAACTACAGGCGTCGGCACTTGAAGACTCGCTAATACTTTCATTGGGTGAAACACATAGTTTCGAAATCGCCGATGTTGCCGCTTATTTAAAGGCGGAAACGGTTCGCGATGTGCTGATACAAGCACTGCTAGATGCTCCCATGTTTGAACTGCGCTGGCGCTGGAATGCAACCATCGCGTTGGCGGTACAACGAATGCGTAACGGTAAAAAGATACCTCCCCAGTGGCAGAGAAACCAGGCCGAAGACCTGGTTGCAGTCGTTTTTCCGGACCAGATCGCCTGTTTTGAGAATATCCGCGGATCGCGCGAGATACCTGATCATCCGCTGGTCAACCAGACTATTGATGACTGTCTGACTGACACAATGGATATTGATGGTCTGGAAGAACTATTGGTTAAGATGGCAACGGGTGACATTGAAATACACTGCCTCGACCTGGTCGGCCCTTCGCCGTTGTCGCGTGAAATAATCAATGCTCGGCCCTACGCATTTCTGGATGACGGCGAGGCTGAAAACCGGCGCACACGCGCCATTAGCAATGACCCGGATGATCTTTCCTCTGCAAGTACACTGAGTATCATCAGTGTCGAAGCACGCACACAGGTCCGTGATGAAGCCTGGATTCAGCCACGGAACGCCGACGAGTTGCATGATGGCCTTTTGCAACTGGGTTTTTTGACCCGGCCGGAGTATTCGAGTGGCAACTCAAGTTGCGGCGCAGGAGGCACAGCGAGCAACTGGAGTCAGTGGTTCTCAGCACTTGCTAATGATTTCAGAGTTTGCAGCGTAAAACTGGATCAAGACGGGGAGAGGAGGTTTGAACACTGGTGGGTGGCCTCCGAGCGCTTGCCTGAGTGGTTAGCCATTCATCCGGAATCCCAATTCTCACCAGACCCGTTGGCGTTGTTACCTGAAATTCCTGGTTGTGAGCGGGATGAAGCATTGGTTGGGCTGTTGAGAAGCCGTATGAGTGGCCTGGGGCCCGTTAGTCGGTGTCAACTGGCCAAGGACTTCGCTTTGGATGAAGATCGCCTCCAACAGGCTTTGCTGAGTTTGCAGAATGAAGGGTTTGCAATCCTGATGCAGGATGAGTCCACTGAGAACCTGTGGTGTGAACGGCGTTTGCTGGCAAGAGTACATCGCTATAGCCGGGAGCAGCGCCGCAGGGCGGTAAAGCCTGTCTCACCGGCAACTTTTATGAATTTCCTGGTCCATTGGCATGCTTTGGATGATGCAGGTGCTGATCTCGATCAGGCGTTGTCACTTTTACAGGGCTGGTCTGCGCCTGCGGTGATGTGGGAGCACAACTTACTGGGGGCACGGTGTAAGGGCTATTCCCCCGAGCAACTGGATCAGCGTTTTCTGAGCGGGCAACTGGTCTGGTTCAGACCGCAGTCTGTGCCGGAGCAAACAAGCACAATCGTTTCGGCGACACCACTCGCCATTGTGCCTCGCAGCAGTGTTCCACAATGGCTTCCAAGGACACCAGATCCCGGTGTCATATCTGACTCGGTGGCAAGAAAGGTCCTGGAACTGCTTGAGAAGCACGGTGCGATGTTCACTTCGGATCTCGAGCAGCAGTCAGGCCTTTTGCGGCCTCAACTGGAGCAGGCGTTAAAAAACCTGATCGCGGCCGGTGCGATTACCGCTGATGCCTTTTCACCGGTGCGCTGGTTGTTGCGGCCTGAAGCACAGAAGTTACGGCGATCAAGAATGGCGAAACGGCATGCTGCTAATCTGCCGGTCGGTCGCTGGAGTATTACGGCTTTTGGTTTTGACACACAGCAGACTGGTGTTGCAGGCAGCAATGGGCAACAACAGCGAATGGCTGTTATCTGCCAATCACTGCTGCGCCGCTACGGTGTAGTATTTCGTGCCGTTATACAAAGGGAGACACTACTGCCACCCTGGCGGGATTTGCTGAACTACCTGAGACGCATGGAAGATCGAGGTGAAGTTCGTGGTGGACGTTTTGTCGACGGTTTTTCCGGCGAACAGTTTGCATTACCCGAAGCATTGGGTCTGCTTCGTCAATCCAGCGAGACCAGTGGCAAACCCGACTTCACCGTTATCAGCGCATGTGATCCTCTAAACCTGGGTGGTTTGATCACGCCGGGAGTAAAGACACCATCGGTAGGTGGTAACAAGATATTATTGGAGAAAGGCCTGCCTGTTGCGCGGATGATTGGAGAGGAGTTTCAGGAATTTGAAAACATCAGCGCTGAGGCCAGTCGCGAAGCGCAACGGCGACTCCTGGTTGTGAGGCCTTGGCCAAATTTAAGTTCATTGCATCGTAAGTAATTATTTTAATTGAGAATGTTCGAGTGCTTTTTAAGGGCGCGCAGGAAAACTCGATAGAAGCGCCGTTACTTCATTTCATGATACTGTCAATTTTATCAGCTGACTTGACACTCCCAGGCAAGTATAAATTCCCTCGAGTAGTTGGTTTTTATGTTTTGACATGGATGTTCAACCAACAAGAATAACAACTGGTAAAGGATTACCATATGAAACCTTCAATCAATATATTGATGCTGTGTGTATTTGGCTTTAAATCTGGAATTAGAGATTTAAGCGCGTTGACTGATTCGTCCGGGACGCTGTACCAATGACGCCACAATCAATGCACGCAAGAGCTGATCTTGCGGTCGATGAATCAATCTCATCACGCACACAAGCCCCCGCCGCAAAACCACAGGTCAGGCTGGTCAAAATTGACGGAAAGCTCACTGCTGTACCTGTACAGGAACACGAGCCCGTTCAAGTACGTGAACCTGTTAATGCTGTTAAACCTCTGCAAGTGGTTAAGCCCGCACCGGCAGTTCAAGCCACGCAGCCACAGCCCGTACAGGCAATTCAAACGTCGCAGGCTAATAAGTCCGGCAGTCTGAGGTATAGCCCCGGTGTCAAGCTGCAGGACCTGCTGCAACAGGCGATTGAACAGAACGCCAGTGACCTTCATATCCACAGTGGTGCTGTATTGCGCCTTCGTGTTGGTGGTAAATTTCATGATGCCACAGCTGCCGAACTGAGCTCGAAGGAGTGTAAGGAGCTCATTATGGAGATAATGAGTGAGTCGCAACTCAAACAACTGGAAGAAAAATTTCAGGTCGACTTCGCTTACGACGTACATGGGGTCGGGCGCTTTCGCGCTAATATTTATAAGCAACAGCGTGGTTACGATGCGGTGTTCCGCACCATTAAGCCATCACCGCCAACCCTGGCTGAGCTTGGACTCCCAACGGAGTTCGAAAAGTACACTGAATTTCACCAGGGCCTGATTCTATTCACGGGACCAGCCGGTTGTGGTAAGTCTTCGACTATGGCTGCGATGGCAGATCTGATCAACAAGCGCCGGCATGATCACATCCTGACCATTGAAGACCCGATTGAATATGTCCACACCTCGGATGCGTGCAACGTTACACAACGGCAGGTAGGTGCCCAGACCGAGTCTTTCCCTACGGCTTTGAGGGCAGCCTTGCGAGAAGACCCCGATGTCATCGTTATTGGCGAACTACGTGATCTGGAGACGGTTTCGCTTGCTATAACAGCGGCCGAAACCGGTCATCTCGTTATGGCAACGCTTCATACATCCAATGCCATTCGTACCATCAATCGCCTGCTTGGCGTCTTCCCTCCGGATCAGATTTGCCAGATCCGCAGGATGTTGTCGGAGTCTTTGAAGGTCGTCATTTCACAGCGCCTGGTGAAACGTGCGGATGACCGGGGTCAGGTTGCGGCACTGGAGGTAATGATCAATAACAATGCGGTCGCTAATCTCATCCGTGAAAACCGGACTTTTCAGATCAAATCCATTATGCAAACTGGTAAAGCTGACGGTCAGCGACTTCTTGACGCTTCTCTGACCCGTTTGATGAACGACAAGGTAATCACCAAAAAGGAAGCGATCAAGCATGCTGAAGAGCCTGCGAACTTCAAGTAACAGGAGAACGGTTTGGCCAGGATTGATGAGTTATTTCGATATCTGAAAGAGAAGGGCGGTTCGGACCTGCACCTGTTGGCCACAAGGCCCCCCAGGGTGCGTATTCACGGCAGGTTGACCGACGTCAGCGGCTGGGGAGTTATCTCGGACGAAGAATTACGGGAGTTGCTGCGTGAGATAAGCTCCGAGGAGCAATGGCAGGAATTCGAGGCCTGTGGTGATCTGGATTTTGCCTGGGCCTTACCTGGAGAAGCGCGTTTTCGTGTCAATTTTCTGAATCAGCACCTGGGTGTCGGAGCCATATTCCGTATTATCCCTGAAAAGATTCTCACCTTTGATGAACTTAATATACCCAAGTCGATTCGCGATCTGGCCTACCTCGAACGGGGACTGGTCCTCGTCACCGGTCCTACCGGCTCAGGTAAATCTACGACGCTGGCTTCGATCATTAATGAAATCAACGAGAACTTCAGTAAACATATTGTCACGATCGAGGATCCGGTAGAGTTCGTTCACCTCAATAAAAAGTGTGTGTTTTCACAACGTGAAGTTGGTCATGACACGCTCAGTTTTGCTGATGCCCTGAAAGCCACTATACGGCAGGATGCCGACGTTATCCTTGTGGGTGAAATGCGTGACAGGGAAACAATTGAACTGGCGATTACTGCTGCCGAGATGGGTACACTTGTATTTGGAACACTGCATACCAACAGTGCAACCAAGACCATCGATCGTTTAATTGATGCGTTTCCGGCCAGTCAGCAGACCCAGATACGAACCACCCTGGCTGATTCCATATGTGCCATTGTTTCGCAACTCCTGTTGCCGACGTCCGATGGTAAGGGTCGGTGTGCCGCTTACGAGATCATGCTGCGCACCAACAGCCTGCCCAATATCATCCGGGAGGGCAATACGACCATGTTGACCTCCGTAATCCAGGGCGGTGTCAACGATGGTATGTGTGCGATGGACGATTCTCTGGAAGACCTGTTGAGAGAAGGCAAAATCACCAGTGCTGCGGCCATGTCCAAAGCGAAGGATAAGTCCCGCTTTCAAAGTTATGCGGGACAATCCTGAGTAGCCAGCGTGTCGGGATGGAAGTTATCCGGTGTTTTGTAATCCGCGTGCGATACCGTTCACGGTGACAAGCAACGCCTCAAGTAAGGAGTTGTCCTGACGGTCACCTGCGCGCCATCGTTTTAACAAATCAACCTGTAACAGACTCATGGGGTCTACATAGGGGTTACGTAAACGGATGGATCTTTGCAGGGTCGGCTCTGAATCAAGTAATTCACCTTGCTCCTTGATGCTCAAAATCATCGAGCGGGCGAGCTTTAGTTCGTTATCGATCAGTTCGAATACAGCCTGGCTTGGTAAAGGTGCCAGAAGCTGGTAATGCCGGCCAATTTCCAAGTCGGATTTTGCCAGTGCCATTTCGACATCCGATATCATGCTACTGAAAAATAGCCAGCCATGGTTCATGGCTCTTAACATTTCGAAGCCAAACTCCTTTCTGACTGCGGCGAGGGCGGTGCCCATTCCAAAGGCTGCCGGCAACCCGATACGGCACTGGGCCCAGGAAAATACCCAGGGAATAGCACGCAGGTTCTCTACACCGGCTCCTGAGCGGCGGGAAGCCGGTCTCGACCCGATTCCCATTCGTTCAATGACGTCAATTGGGGTCGCATGCCGGAAATAATCAATAAACTGCGGGTGCTTGTACACCAGTTCACGATAGGCCTGTCTTGAAGTATCCGCCATTAATGACATGGCCTGAAGCCACTCTGGTTTCGGTGTGGATACTGTACCCAGACTACTTTTCAGAGTCGCTGCAGTTGCTAACTCAAGATTTCTCTCGGCCAGTGAGCGGTTGCCATATTTCTGGTTTATCACTTCTCCCTGCTCGGTTACTCGCAGAAATCCATTTACCGTTCCTGCCGGTGCACCAAGAATGCCTTGTACAAAATTACCACCGCCCCGGCTGACAGTCCCACCCCGGCCATGAAAAAATCCCGGACTGACTGAGTGCTTATCGCATATCCGTGCAAGTTGAGTCTGCGCCGTAGCCAATGCCCAGCGGGCGGAAATCAACCCACCGTCCTTGTTGGAGTCGGAATAACCCACCATGATGATCTGACGCCGGTTCCGCGCTTCCAGGTGTGCCTGGTAAGCGGAGTCAGTAAATAGACGTTCCAGAATGACTTCGCCATGTTGCAAATCTGGCACGGTTTCCAGCAGGGGGGTGACGTCCAGTGGAACATGATTGTTCTCATCAACCAGTCCGGCCATTCTTGCCAGGAACAATACACTTAACACATCATCTGCACCCTGGGTCATGCTGATGATATAAGGGCCCAGAGCCCGGCGGCCAAAGTGTTGATGACCCCACGCGATACTTTGGAAAACACCGATGGTCTTTGTGACCATTTCATCATCCGGCAACTCCGGAAGTTGACCGGACAAAATCAACCCGGTCAGGCGGTCGGCCCTTGATCCTGCATCAAGTCCAAGCCAGTTTTCATCTCCAAGTATCCGTGCGATTACCTGCCGATGTACCAATGAATCCTGTCGGATATCGAGCGTGGCCAGGTGAAACCCAAAAGTCCTTTCCCGAACCTGTAAGCGATTGAGTGCAAAGATACCGGCATGCCGGCCTTTGTTTGCCTGCAACGATTGCCTGATCAATTCGAGGTCAGACCTGAACTCCTCCGCATTGCGGTAAGCACCCGGTAAGCCATCAAGCACCTGTTGCAACCGGACCATCATGAGCTTGAGCAGACAGCGGTAGGGCATGTTACGGATGCGCTCACCGATAGCCCCTGCCTCATCCGGGAACATTTTCCAATAGTTTTGTAATTGGTCCAATACGGCCCGGCTGACTTTTACTTCACTCAAAGACTGGCTGAGAAACCTTGAAAGAGAGCGTACTTCAGGCAGGTACTTCTTAATGATCTCTCGCCGGTGATACTCCAATGATCGACGGATGGTGAAGGCGTCCACGTTGGGGTTGCCATCCATGTCACCACCTACCCAGGACCCGAAGTGAAGCAGTGAAGGCAACGACCGGGCTGGTACGTCCTGCCAGTTGGATTCCAGGGCTTGATACAGACTTTCATAAAACGGCGGGACAACGCGGTAAAGCACATCTGTCAGGTAAAACAGGACGTGCTCCATTTCATTTTTGACCGAGAGCTTTTGCTCTGGATACATTTCGGTTTGCCAGTTGCTGGTGACCGCAGCACGGATGCGTTCCAGCGCAGCGGCTTCCTGATCAGGTGTTCTGGACGGGTCGAGACGCTCAACCAGTCTGCGCAGGATCATTTGTTCCTTTTCCAAAAGGGTACGGCGTGTGGATTCGGTTGGATGTGCCGTCATGACCGGCTCAATACTCAGGGATTTGAGTTCCTGCATGACTTCTTCAAGGGAATGGCCCCTGAATTCCTGCATGACCGCCAGAAGTCCTCCGGGTTGGGCTCTTTCCCCTCTTCTAAGGTAATCACGACGCCGACGGATACGATGCACTTTCTCAGCAAGATTCACTACCTGAAAATAGGTGGTGAAGGCCCGTACCAATAAACCGGCTTCCGTGACACCCATGCCGCTGAGCAATCTATCCAGGGCGGCATCAGCACCGGTTTTACCTTCACGCCGGTCGATGGCAATGCGCCGAACAGCTTCAACCCGTTCCAGAAATCCCGCATCTTCCTGCTCCGCCAGCATATCTCCAACAAGTGCTCCAAGTACGCGTACATCATCACGTAAGGGTTTATCTTTTTCAGGAAAGTAGATTTCGCGCATAAAACTGGTTCGACCATGAATTTTAGGGAAGGAAGATAATAGCGGATTCTCGAACTTTTGACCGACACAATCGTCTTGTTTTTCAATTTAGGTTAATGTGTCAGCAAATACCTATTAATCGCGACAGGATGAGCCTGAATAATGAGTATACGTAGTCATAACGGTCAGCACCCCAGATTAGCTGCAGGTGTATATATTGATCAGGACTCGGTCGTCATCGGTGATGTTGAAATCGGTGAAGGGAGTTCAGTCTGGCCAATGACCGTGATCAGGGGAGATATTCACCGGATTCGTATTGGTAAAAGAACCAGCGTACAGGATGGAAGTATTTTGCATGTTACCCATGCCGGCCCTTACAACCCTGATGGGTTTCCGCTGATCATCGGGGATGATGTCACCATTGGTCACAAGGCCATGCTGCATGGATGCACAATCGGCAATCGTATTTTAATTGGGATGGCGGCCGTGATCATGGATGGTGTAGAGGTGCATGATGAGGTCATCATTGCTGCCGGTACGCTGGTGCCACCGGGCAAGGTGCTTGAAAGCGGATACCTCTATATGGGAAACCCCGTCCGCCAGGCAAGAGCCCTGACGGATAAAGAACTAAAGTTTTTTCATTACACGTCTAAACGTTATGTAGATCTGGCTGCGGTTTACCTTGCTGAAGACAAGACTGACAGCAGCGCATCAATTTGAAGGGCTTCAGCTTTCGGCAAGTTTTGTCAATGCTTGTCCGGTCAGGCGATACGAGATCCATTCGTTTTGTGGTTCGGCGCCCAGTGACTGATAAAACTTGATCGCTGGTTCATTCCAATCAAGGACACTCCATTCAAAACGGCCACACTGATTGGCAACTGCAATTTTAGCCAGCTGTACCAAAAGTGCCTTTCCTGCGCCGTGGCCCCTGTGTTGGGGTAAAACGAACAGGTCCTCAAGATAGAGTCCTTGTTTACCCAGCCAGGTTGAGTAGTTGAAAAAATAGACTGCAAAGCCGACGGCTTGACCATCTATTTCACATACAAGCGCACGCGTGGTGGAGTCCTCTCCAAACAGGGTTTGTTCAATGTCAAATACCGTGGCGATCACGGCATCCCCGGCTTTTTCATAAATGGCAAGATCCGTAATCAGACGCAGGATCAATGCGGAATCTTCGGCACTGGCAGAACGGATTTCTAAATTTGACATTGGATGCTCCGGTTGTCCCTGTGATGGGTTGAGTGTTTTCCTAAAAAATGTCCAGTGCTTTGAGACTGGCTTTGCCGAGTTCTATCCGTTTCGCAACTGTGACCCTGTCCGGCATGTCGATATTCAAGGCAAAACTGAAAATCTGTTGATCTTTTACAACCCAGCCAACCCACCAGCCGATATCCGGATCGGGTGTTGTTGTCCATCCGGTCTTGCCATATAAAACCCGCTCATCAGCCTGCTCGATTTTGACAATTTCCCGCACGCTTTGCTGGATCTCACTGGAAAAGGGAAGGTCGCTCTGTGCCAGGCGGGCGAGGAATGTTGCCTGCTCCATGGCGCTGATTTGCAATGGCCCTCTCAGCCAGAATGTATCGACCTCATTTCCTGTGTCAGCGTTACCGTAGGGAATAGCAGCCAGGTTTTCACGCATACGGTCGAGACCGATACGCCGGGCGAGTTCCTGGTAAACAGGTACATTGGAGACCTTGATCGCATCACGAAGTCCCATATCCTGCTCCCAGGCCTTGAATGGCTGGGGCTTGCCGCCATAAGGCAAAACCTCGTCAACACTGGATATAGCACCCGTTGAGAGGCCGATCAGGCTATTGGCAACCTTGAAAGTCGATGCAGGGATAAATCGCTTTTCCGCCCTTTGATGATTATGGGTGACAAAACGGTCAGCAGTCACATCGTAAAGTACAAAGGTACCGTTCACGCCGGCTTCGTTGAACAGCTTCTCAATCTCCGGACTATGCTCGGTCTCAACAGCATAAGCCTGGTTCACCAATAGAAATATGGAAAGGGCAAATAGAAGTTTCATGGGTTTCCTGTGGGATAACTGTATGAGATTAGTTCACAGTGGTTCTTAAATGATGCCAGGCAGTATGGCTGACATCATCATGCCGCCATTTGCTGTGAGCTGATAAGCAGGATGAGAATTTGAAGTGTCTTGTAAATTTAAACACCCAGGACTGAATTGACTTGCTCCAAAGGAGTTAATCACCCCATCCCCGATGACTTTCATCAAAGGGGACGGGGTAATTATCCGGAAGTCTGCTAGCTGGCAAGTTGCCTCAGAACATAATTCAAAATACCGCCATGGCGGTAGTATTCGACTTCCTTGGGTGTATCCAACCGGCTCTTGGCCTGAAACTGTTTACTGCTGCCATCAGATGCGGTTGCGGTTACGGTCACCTGGCTGGCTGAACCGTCACCCAAACCCTCAATGTCAAAGGATTCCGTGCCATCAAGGCCGAGGCTGTCAGCATTTTCACCTTCCATGAAATTCAGGGGCAAGACACCCATGCCAATCAGGTTGGAGCGGTGAATACGTTCAAAGCTGGCGGTGATAACGGCTTTCACACCCAGCAGTTGGGTGCCTTTTGCCGCCCAGTCACGGGAGGAGCCGGTCCCATACTCTTTACCGGCCAGCACGACCAATGGTGTGTTGTCCTGTTGGTAGCGATTGGAGGCGTCAAAAATGGTCATTTGCCCGCCATCCGGCTGGAATGTTGTCCATCCACCCTCAGTGCCCGGAGCCAACTGGTTGCGCAAACGTACATTGGCAAAAGTGCCACGCATCATGACCTCGTGATTTCCACGTCGGGAGCCATAGGAGTTGAAATCAGACCTGGGAACACCCTTGGATTTGAGGTAATCACCCGCAGGAGAATCTTCGGCAATCGCACCGGCCGGAGAAATGTGGTCGGTGGTAATGGAATCACCCAGTCGTGCCAGGCAGCGTGCGCCGTGAATATCCTGAATTGGAGGTATATCCATGCTCATGCCGTCAAAGTAGGGCGGGTTGCGGATATAGGTTGAGTCATCCTGCCAGTCAAAACTTTCGCCCACGGGAGAGTTGACGGCCTGCCAGCGTTCATCACCGGTAAAGACACTGCTGTAGCCTTTCTTGAACATCTCGGCGGTCACACTATCGGATATACATTGCTGAATTTCATGGCTGCTGGGCCAGATATCACGCAGGTAAACCGGATTGCCATTCTGATCATTGCCGAGGGATTCGGTGGTGATATCGATATTCAGATTACCCGCAATAGCATAGGCAACCACGAGTGGTGGTGAGGCCAGGTAATTCATCTTGATATTGGCGTGAATACGACCTTCGAAATTGCGGTTGCCTGACAGAACCGAACAAGCCACCAGGTCGTTGCCCCGAATCGCATTACCAATCTCATCAGGCAATGGGCCGGAGTTGCCGATACAGGTAGTACAGCCATAACCAACCACGTAGAAGCCCATGGCTTCGAGATCATCCATCAGGCCTGCTTTGTTCAGATAATCGGTAACCACACGCGAACCGGGTCCGAGTGAAGTCTTGACCCAGGGCTTGGCCTTTAAACCTTTTGCGGCAGCATTTCTGGCCAGCAAACCCGCGCCCAGCATCACCGCCGGGTTGGAGGTGTTGGTACATGATGTGATTGCGGCAATCACCACTGCACCGTCTTCCAGTTCAAACTGCTCACCGTTGTAATCTACGGCAACACTACCGCTGCCATCCCGTCCTTCAGTGAATACATCTTTGTCCTTCAAATAGGTCTGCTTGGCTTCGCTCAGCAAAATCCTGTCCTGCGGGCGTTTGGGGCCAGCCAGGCTGGGGACGACTGTGGACATATCCAATTCAAGCACCGCTGAGTACTGGGCCACAGGCGAGTCTGTGGTATGAAACATGCCCTGTGCGCGCGAATAAGATTCCACCAGGGCAATCTGCTCTTCAGACCGTCCGGACAGACGCAGGTAATTTAAGCTCTCCTGGTCAACCGGGAAAATACCGCAGGTCGCACCGTATTCAGGCGCCATGTTGGCAATGGTTGCACGATCAGCCAATGGCAGGCTGGGCAGTCCTTCACCGAAAAACTCTACAAACTTGCCCACCACACCCAGTTCACGCAGCATTTGCACCACGGTCAACACCAGGTCTGTTGCAGTGGCGCCCTCGGGTAATTCACCGGTTAATTTAAAACCGACAACCTGTGGGATAAGCATCGTAATTGCCTGTCCCAACATCGCAGCTTCGGCTTCGATACCACCCACACCCCAGCCCAGTACACCGATTCCATTAATCATCGTAGTATGGGAGTCGGTGCCTACCACCGTATCGGGATAGGCCATTAATTCGCCGTTACGTTCCGCGCCAAAAATTACACGTGCAAGGTGTTCAAGATTGACCTGGTGAACAATGCCCGTATTGGGTGGAACCACGTTAAAGTTACTGAACGCACTTTTACCCCACTTCAGAAAGCTATAGCGCTCCTGGTTGCGTCCAAATTCAATCTCGTTATTGATGGTCAATGCATCAGCACTACCGAAGCGGTCTACCTGGACCGAGTGGTCAATCACCAGTTCGGCCGGAGATAGCGGATTAATCAGTTCCGGGTTACCACCGAGTTTTTTCATGGCATCGCGCATGGCCGCGAGATCGACCACTGCCGGTACACCGGTGAAATCCTGTAAAACAACCCGTGAAGGTGTGAATGCGATTTCCGTGACTGGTTTTGCCTTCGGATCCCAATTGGCGAGAGCTTCGATGTCACTATGGGTGATGTCGATGCCGTCCTCGTGACGAAGCAGGTTTTCCAGCAGGATTTTCAGAGAAAAGGGTAGTCGCGTAATATCTATCTTTTGACTTAGCAGAGGCAGGCTGAAATAACTGTAATTTTTATCGTTAACGGAAAGTGTACTGCGGACTGAAAATGAATCTTGCATGCTGGCCTCCAATAAGTGCATGTGTAACAACCGGATGACCGGTTATTATCACCTATCAGAACCCCATTTCCCAAACAGTATTATCCGGGTAACAGCGATTGAGCCTGTTCGAGCATTTTTTTACGTCCAAACATCAGGCTGAAGCGGCCGCCACCCAATTGGCGCCAGAGCACGGCCGAGCGAAGACCGGCAAAAAGCAATGTGCGTATCCAGTGCACGGTGCGGTCTACCTGTAAGTGCTGTGGTCGTCCGTTTACAACAATGCGGGGTGACAGGGTACTGATGGTTTGGGTATACAGGGCGGCTATTTTTTTGGCCTGCAAATCCTTGATCTCGTGGATCTCAGTGCCGTCGTCGATTTCGGAAATTGGCAGCAATTCGGCTCCGATATGCGCCTGCATTTTTGTCTTTTTACGAAAATTGTTTTCAAGTTGCATGATAGAGACTGCATATGACAGGCTCTCCATGTAACGACGGTCACCCTGGAGTACCGAAATGAGTGTGTCTGCACCAAGGCGTAAGCGGTTGGCACTACCAAAAATATCTTCGACACTATCAGCCTCGATAGCCAACAGGCTCTCGAGACAGGTATCCGCTGAATAACCCGACCAGGTGCCATGATTGGCCGCCTGTCTGACGAGTTCGGAGGCCTGGAATATGCCGGACAATGCCATTATGCGTTCTTTCATTCGATTACCATCTTTAGTGTGTGCCTGACGGCGGTGTGTTCATGGATTCAATGATGCCGCCGCCCAGGCAGGTTTCGCCATCATAAAGTACCACGGACTGACCGGGTGTGACGGCGCGCTGGGCTTGCTGAAATGTCAACTGCATGCGGTCTTTATCGATATGATCGATCTGCACTGATTGATCCTGCTGGCGATAGCGGACTTTCGCGGTCAGTGAACTACCTGCCTCGGGTGCAATGCCTGATACCCAGGCCAATTGCGCTGCTTCAAGCCTGGTTGAAAGCATCCATGGGTGTTTGTGATCCTGGCCGACATAAAGTACGTTATTTTCCATATCCTTGTGCAATACGTACCATGGTGCCTCCGAATAGCCCTTTACACCACCGATACCCAGTCCCTGGCGCTGTCCCAGCGTGTGAAACATCAAACCCTGATGTTCACCAATAAGTTGGTCGTCGGTTGTTCGGATTTCGCCGGGCTGTGCGGGCAGGTACTCACTCAGAAATGCCGTGAAGTTGCGTTCGCCGATAAAGCAGATACCGGTACTATCCTTTTTATCAAAGACGTTAAAACCAGCTTGTTCTGCGATTTCACGTACCCGTGGCTTTTCGAGTTCACCTACGGGAAATAGCGTTTTTGCCAATTGTTTATGACCGACTGCATACAGGAAGTAACTCTGGTCTTTATTGTGGTCCAGACCGCGTAACAGGCAATGTTTTCCATCAATGAAGCCCGAACGGACATAGTGTCCGGTGGCAATCCTGTCAGCACCGAGTTGTTCGGCATGTTCCAGGAAGGTTTTGAATTTTATTTCACGGTTACACAGGATGTCGGGGTTCGGAGTTCGGCCGGCGCGGTACTCACTGAGAAATTCCTCAAATACATTCTCCCAGTACTCAGTGGCAAAATTACGGGTGTGAAGCAAGAACCCCATGGATTCTGCGACAGCCCTTGCATCGGCAGCATCCTCGGCTGCTGAGCACTCACCAAAGCGATCATCCTCCTCCCAGTTCTTCATGAACATGCCGGCAATATCCAGCCCCTGGTTTTGCAATAACAGCGCCGAGACAGACGAATCGACCCCGCCAGACATCGCTACCATGATTTTGCCGCTTACTTTATTCATGTCAGTTAAATGGGGTCAAAAAACAGAACGTCAATCGCTGAATTGATGGTTCAACTTCTGCTAATAGATGTACTACAATGAAACCATGAGTAATGAATTTGAATCACAACATGATCGCGGCATCGCTTTGGAAGAGGCCCGCCCCGAGATCAAGCCGCCGCCGATGTACAAGGTGGTGTTATTAAATGACGACTTCACCCCGATGGATTTCGTGGTGGATGTAATCCAAACTTTTTTTGAGTTCGATCATGACCGGGCCACTCAGATCATGTTACACGTTCACACCCGGGGTAAAGGCGTATGTGGCATTTTTACGTTTGAAATTGCCGAAACCAAGGTAGCCCAGGTCAATGATTACGCACGTCGCAATGAGCATCCTCTCAAGTGTGCTCTGGAAAAGGCCTGAAACCTGCCATTGAACCCGGCAAGCGGGAACCGGTCATAACTAGTATTCCAAATACGGAAAAATAAATGTTCAGTAAAGAACTGGAAGTAACCATTAGCCAGGCTTATCAAGAAGCCCGTAGCGCCCGACATGAATTCCTAACGGTAGAGCATTTATTGCTCGCTTTACTGGATAACAGTTCTGCTTTATCAATCCTCAGTGCCTGTGGCGCCAGTATCACGGAGCTTGAATCAGAGTTACGTAAGGCACTTCGCGATACCGTCCCTGAACTGGCCGGGGATGACAACCGTGACACACAGCCGACAATTGGTTTCCAACGTGTTTTGCAGAGAGCCCTTTATCACGTGCAATCTGCCGGCAAGCAGGAGGTGATCGGTGCCAATGTGCTGGTGGCCATATTCAGTGAGAAAGATTCATATGCTATTTATCTTCTGAATAAATTCAATGTTACCCGTCTCGATGTGGTCGACTACATTTCACATGGGATTTCCCCGGTGGATAAAAGCAACGGGGACAGTGTTGAGGAATCAGAGGTAGAGGGTCAGGAAGAGGGCTCGGATGCCGGCGGCAGCGCACTGGACAATTTCACCAGCAACCTGAATGAGCGTGCTCGTGAAGGCAAAATTGATCCGTTGATCGGGCGTGTGGACGAGGTCGAGCGTACTATCCAGATATTATGCCGAAGACGTAAAAACAATCCGCTTTTCGTCGGTGAAGCCGGTGTTGGCAAGACTGCCATGGCCGAGGGTCTGGCACTAAGAATCGTCGAGGGCAATGTCCCGGAGGTCTTGGCAGACGCGACGCTGTACGCGCTGGATCTCGGCGCATTACTGGCCGGAACCAAGTACCGTGGCGACTTTGAAAAACGCCTGAAGGCGGTATTGGCTGAATTACATAGTATTGAAGGGGCTGTGTTGTTCGTTGATGAGATACATACGATCATCGGTGCAGGTGCTGCATCAGGTGGTGTCATGGACGCATCCAATCTTATTAAGCCGGTACTGGCCTCAGGTGAATTGCGCTGTATAGGCTCCACTACCTACCAGGAATTCCGCGGTGTGTTTGAGAAAGACAGGGCATTGGCAAGGCGCTTCCAGAAAATCGATATCGTAGAGCCGACCATTTCAGAGACCATCGAAATACTGCGGGGTCTCAAATCACGCTTTGAAGAGCATCACGGGATCAAATATACCGATGAGGCCCTGTGTGCAGCGGCAGAATTAGCTGGTCGTCATATCAACGACCGCCATCTACCAGACAAGGCTATCGATGTCATTGACGAAGCCGGTGCACGGCAACGTATGCTACCGGAGGATGAACGCAAGCAACTTCTGGACGAACACGATATCGAGGCGATCATCGCCCACATGGCACGTATTCCGCCCAAACAGGTTTCACGATCGGACCGGGATGCATTGCGCACTCTCGAACGCGATCTGAAACTGACCATATTCGGACAGAATGAGGCCATAGATGCCCTTGCTGCCGCTATCAAAATGTCCCGTTCCGGTTTGGGTGAAGAAGAAAAACCGATCGGGTCGTTCCTTTTCGCAGGGCCCACCGGTGTTGGTAAAACCGAAGTGACCCGTCAACTGGCCATGACAATGGGTATTGAGCTGATACGCTTCGATATGTCGGAGTACATGGAAGCACATTCCGTATCACGCCTGGTGGGTGCGCCGCCGGGTTACGTGGGGTTTGATCAGGGTGGTCTGCTGACAGAGGCGGTGACACGTAATCCGCATGCCGTATTGTTACTGGACGAAATCGAGAAAGCTCACCCCGATGTATATAACATCCTGTTACAGATAATGGATCACGGTAAGTTGACGGATACCAACGGTCGTGAAGCCGATTTCCGTAATGTCATCCTCGTGATGACCACCAACGCGGGTGCCCAGCAGAGTTCACGCCGCTCGATCGGATTCACGGAGCAGGAGCACGTCTCTGATTCCAGTGAAGCCATACGCAGAACGTTCACACCCGAATTCAGAAATAGACTCGACGCGGTCATACAATTCAAGGCACTTGATTCCTCCATTGTGCTGTTGATCGTGGACAAGTTCATACTCGAACTTGAAGCACAACTTGGCATGAAGGATGTCACTTTGTCGGTATCCATTGCCGCAAGGGAGTGGCTTGCAGAGCAGGGATTCGATCCGGAAATGGGTGCCCGCCCAATGAAACGCGTTATTCAGAACAAAATAAAACGTCCGTTGGCAGATGACCTGCTTTTTGGTGTCTTGTCTGAAGGGGGTGAGGTGGATATTACGCTGTCGAAGAAACAGGGTAAGAAGTTGAATATCCGTACCAAGCCGAAGAAGGAATTACCAAAAGCCCTGCCGGCAGCATCAGAAAGCTAAGCTCTCCCGGTCTGACAGGGCCGGTAGATTATTTCATACGGTAGGTAATACGTCCTTTGGACAGGTCGTAAGGTGTCAGTTCAACTTTGACGCCATCACCGGTCAAAATCCGGATATAGTGCTTTCGCATCCGACCGGAAATATGAGCCGTAACAACATGTCCGTTTTCCAGCTCAACTTTGAATAAGGTATTTGGTAACGTTTCCAATACCTTGCCTTCCATTTCAATTACATCTTCTTTTGCCATGAGTCCCATGCCTTGTTAAGGTGGCCGTATTGTGCCACCCACTGGCAAACTTCGAAAGGGGTTAATGCAAAATAACATTGACACAACGTTCGATTTGCTTAAAATACGCCTCCTTAATGCGGGAATAGCTCAGTTGGTAGAGCACGACCTTGCCAAGGTCGGGGTCGCGAGTTCGAGTCTCGTTTCCCGCTCCAATTTAGAAAATCCGGCCTGGAGTAATTCCAGCGCCGGTTTTTTTTATGCTCCATGATTTTCAAGCTATAATAATCATTGCTGAACACATAGCATTGTGAAGCAAGCGATAGTAGAATATCGCGCTCCTGAGCAAATGCTCTGGAACTTGTCACAGAGGCCAGGTGGCAGAGTGGTTATGCTGCGGCCTGCAAAGCCGTCTACGCCGGTTCGATTCCGACCCTGGCCTCCAATAAGCCCCTTCATGGGGCTTTTTTGTGTCCTGAGTTTTTGGATTAGCAACATTGATGATTTCCGGTTAATCCTGGCCTTGTACAGTTGGCGTTCATAAAAAAGGAGTAGACTGGTATCAAGTTTCAATAAACTAAACAAAGAGGCAGTAGTAATGAGATCACCAGTCACAAGGTATTTCACTTCATTTATTGTTTCAGTTTGTCTTCTTTTTCAAACCCAACTGGTTTATGCCACGAGTGTTGCTTTAGTGAATGAGACCCGTGTGTATATTGAAACCAGGCAGGATCTGATTGGTAAAGGAGACCAAGTAAGGGAAGGTCAGTTCGTCGATGCGGTTGTTTGGCGGGATGTGGTGGTCAACGGACATGTTCTGGTCGCCGCTGGAGCACCAGTAGTTGCAAAAGTGGAAGAGCTTAAAAAAAGGCAAATTGCCGGTGTAAAGGGCCAAATGACACTCGGTGCCTACGAAACGACCAGCGTGGACGGGCAGACCATTCAGCTCAGCGGCGGTTATCACAAGGATGGCAAAAGCCGAATGGCTTTATCGATAACTTTGGGCGTTCTTTTCATATTGCCCATTTTCATCCCGGGCAAGGCAGCGGAACTTCCGACCGGCACTATATTTGATGCATATATTGATAATGACTGGAGCATTGATGTTGGTGACTCACCACCATCGAGAAAGGTTGATCTCAGCTTTATTGATGCTGACCTTTCGGCCGAGCTCCTGTATGAAAAATTCGAGGAACAGGAAAAGCCGGAGTACTTTGAGTTTCTGATTACGACATCAACGAGCATCTCCACCGAGTTTGTTATTGACAGAATCAACTCTGAAGAAATTAAGCCGCTCAAGCTTGAGAATATCTCCGAGGCCTTTGAGGATGATGAACTGATCGTCAATACCCAGATCAAGATTAAAAAGCTGCTGAAGAAACTTGCCAAGGGAATCAACACCATTGAAATCGCAAGTTTTCATGGTGAGGAAAGAACAGCCGTAAGCCTGGTGATTGACATAGAAATTTAATCAAATAGTCGTTGTCTACGCGATGTCACCATCGCGGGATTTAGTTTCAATCAGCCACCCTATCAAATTTATGCCCGACCAGACTTTGGGTCTAATATAGCGCGACAGATGCATGTATTGACGCAAACTGTAAGAAAATCAGCATGTTTTCCTAAAACGACAGGTTGGCGGTGCAAGATAATTTTAATATACTGCATCGCTGTCCGGCATTTGCCGAACCTGAACCTTATACCCGCAAGATGTTCAAATGTTTCTTGTGGAAGAGTTGGAAATAATTTTGAGCAAATCTTTTAATGTCCCGGGACGTTCCGGGTTCCTGCCGGGTCTGATTGCCATTCTGCTGTTGGCGATGGTCACCGGTATGATCGGCGGTTGTGCCGGGACTGCAACGGGCAGGGATACGTCTGTGTATTCCAGCCTTCAGGCCGAAGAGGTATCCTCCCAAAAGTCATCAGAAGCGTCAGCGCTTGTTGTTATTCGTTATCCGGCTCTAATTCATACCAACGCGGAAAACCTCTACGTGAGCTCCTTTGCAATCAACGCAATCGGCGGCGAGGTGCCTTACGGTGTGCAGGGCAACCGGCAGACCTCGAGGGTGGCTCAGTCCATCATTGAAAAATCCAGCTATTTTGCGATGTCTTTATACAACGAGCTAAAGAGTGTTTTGCCGGAAGGCTCGGTGCTGCTGTCGCCGCATATCGTTGAATGGGACAAGGAACGAAACCTCTACAGCCGTCCGATATTGGGCTCCGAGCAGATCCCCAGTGTGTTGACCATTGATTTTAATATCTATTCATTTCCGGATGTTAATGAGTTGATGGATGCACCCCCGGTGACATTCGGCGACCTGGTTACCCCGATGATCGTCGTCAAAAGCAGCCGCTGGGTACAACCATCACTGGGTGGTCTGCTGATATCCAGTCCGCCGCTGGTCAGTTCGGCATGGCGGCAGGCACGTAAAGAAGCTGATAGCAGTTTCAAGTCGCGGCTTGATGATACACCTCAGGAAACAGACTCCTCACTCGAGTTTATTTCATTCCTGCGTGAGAGAGACCAGGCCGAACTCGCATTGCCGTTGAAAGCAGGTGGTGACTCGAATCAGCAAGTGGCGGCCATTGAGCAATATTCTCTGGAAAAAATCCGCATGAATGGAGCGCTTGTCGGCACTTTGCCTGAAGATTACTCCATAGACCCATTTGTTCAGGCTTTTGTAAAAGGTGCCTCTACGCGTATCGTTGACATGCTGAACTCCATAGATCACGAGAAAGCGACGTTCTTCGCGCGACAGGCTGCGATAGAGCGGTTTGATCCTGAGTTAGCCAGGGTGTTTTTCGTACAGTCTGATGACGAGAGTGTCCGGGCTCGTCTGCAACTGGCCGAGGCGCTGGTCGGGGCGGAGCGGGAATTCCTCGCAGCGCAGTCAGACAGTATTTACGACGGCACCTACATCGGCAGTTATGGTTCGAAAATGCGGAATATTATTGCGGCTGAGTATCGGACACTTGAAGAGCGCCGCCAATTGGCACGCAAACAGAACATCACCACGGCAGTGGCCGTGATAGCGCTGGCCGGTGCCGTTTATGGTGCGGTGGCATCGGCAGCAAGTACCGCTGCCATCGTGACCACTTCAGGGGCCTTACTGGCAGGTTCCGGTTGGGCACTGCATGAAACACTTGAAACCAAAACCGAGTCAAAAGAGGTCAATCGGTATTTTCTAGCTCGAATGGCACCTGCTTTTGACCGGCAGATGTCGGTGCAAATGGAGTGGCTGGAATCCAAGGAATTGATCACCGCACGTGGTTTTGCAGAATTCAGAAACAAGACATTGAGTCTCTACCAGTCAAGGGTCAGGTCCATGCAGGTAAGTGCTGAGGAACAATGCCGTTTTGAGCATCCATCATTCGGATCGAGTGGACGCTGGTATGGTGTTTGTGAAGATGGCCTTGCAGCGGGCAGGGGTTACGGGCTGATCATGAATGAGCACGGGGATACCGTTGAATTTATTGGTGAAGCCGAGAACGGACTGGCTTCGGGTGCTGGTGGCATGATCGTGCATCGTCGTGGCCGGGTTGGGGCGACCTATTACGAAGGTGGTTTCAAGCATGGATTGCCTGATGGTGTCGTACGGATTGAAGAGCCCGGTCAGTCACCAAAAACCCGTTTGTATAAAGCAGGTACGGATATCGGCAAGGGCGATACCGCACGTTTGCAAAGTCTGAATTTTGCACTTAACTCAGTTGCTACGGGCCCGTCAGCACCATGAACCTGTGGTTTAAGGGTATAACGCAAATTGTATTGCTGCTACTGCTAATGGTTGTTGATGTCAGTGCCAATACCAGCATAGAGGACATCAATGATCTCCCGCCCGGTGAGCAATATCGGCAACTGAGCCTGATACTGTTAATTTCAGGTGGTGCTGACCCGGCCTTGATGGAGGCGCTTGCACCGAAGGATGACATCGATCAGGGCAGGGCGGCTTCCCGGCTTAGTCCAGACGATTACAAAACACCTCTGATCCGTATTGTTGACCAGGAGTCGATGCTGACCGGGGCTGCGTTCCTGTTACGGTTTGCCCAGGAATCCAATGATGAAATCCAGGCAAACCTTGCCACGATTAATGCTAACAACCCGGTTCTGATCAGCATGGCAGATATGAATGCGATCACCGAGGATGCCATCATTATTCGCAATGCAATCGCCGATGCGATCAGTTATTCGAGCCTGATGGATAATGAGCAGATTGCCATGCACCTGCAAAACTACAGAACCCAGACCATACGTCTGAGAAACATCATGGAGTTTGAGCTTTTTGACGAGGAGCTTGAGCGCTTGACAGACGAAGCTATACTGTCTGTGGGCGGAAAACTGGACGCATATCAGCGTATGTTTGACGAAGAAGTGAATTCAAAAGACCTTGACCGCCAGTTTGATGCGGCAAAATATATCTTCAATCGAACTGAAAAGTTCGATGAAAAAGCGGGCATACTAACCGAGGAGATCATGAAAAACGTGATAATCTCGCAAAGTAACCCCAATAATCCTTAGACCATTACACTTGATTTCAACCCGCCACATATTCACCGCGGGTAGCTGCCGGATCAGTTACTAATCCACCTTGAGTAATCTTTGCCCGTACTGATGATGTTATGCGGCAAGTTTTCCATAAGTTTGCAAAACTCTGCACCGTGCATGTGGATCAGGTTTTCATGATCGCCTGCCTCAATATAGATTTCCGAGGCATTGGTCAATTGCTCATCCCAGATCACATCCAGCCCATAAGCGTTACTCAGTGCAGGTACTGCACCCGGATCACAGTCCTGGAATAACTCCGGCAACTCGTTCTCGGGGGCGATCTTGAGTTTGCGTCCCAGGCTTTCATTGACCCATTCCATGTCCAGACGATTGGTGGACGGCAGAACACTGACAATGTAGCCGCTTGCATCCTCGAGGACCACGGCCTTGGCCACCTGGTGACCGGGTACGTGGGCGGAATGTGCTGACTCCAGGGCAGATTCGGAATGATTGTGTTTTACCATGTCATATTCGACATGGTGATCTTCCAGATAGGATTTCAATGTTGTTGCGATAGCCATGGCTTCCTCCTGTAAACATTGAGTGAAACCGTGCTTGACGGCAAATGTCGCAAGTCACGCACCAGGCATTGTACTTTCAGCGCCTGATAACTTAATTATAAGCAAGAAAAACAACTATGGTGTATTTTTCGCATCATTATCATAAAGGGATGAACTTCCTGGAGTCTGTCACGGGAGCAATAGTGCTTTCGGTTGGGTGCTTGCTTTCGCTTGATGTGTGCCAGGCCGAGGTTGAGATCTGGCGCAATGACTGCTCCAATTCGTTTAAAGGCTCCGGCGCTGCCTCAAAATCTCCCGGCTCGATACAGCGAAGTTCGATCAACTGGTAGCGCAGCAACCACTCCAGGTCTTCCCGGATATCCTGAATATCAGAAAATAGTGATTTGACACTGAGACCACGTGGCCACAGCGGTTGAAGTTTAAGCAATGCCTTGTGAAGGGGGTCCTTGCAGGTTTCAATTTCCTGACCCAAGATATGTTTGAAACTCGGGTTTTCTCCCTGTTTACCTTCAACCGGTTCGAGCATGGAAGCCATTACCAGGTTTGCGAATTCCGTGTCATTACAGGCCCTTTTTGCAAATGGTGCATGCGTTAAAATTGGACTTTGCATTTGCCGGTAACAGATCAGATCGGCGCCTTCACTTGGGGCGCGACCTGGCATGCCTGCTTCCTTTAATAGATTCTCGTAGTCCGAAGTTATCCGGTTGGATATGCAGTTGAAGTCAGCATCTGCAACATAGGCGAACCCGGACTCGTGCAGAAGCGAAAAAAACTCATCACGCCAATAGGCATTGTTTTCGGGTGACAGGTATTCGTGTGCGATGTAGGCAGGGTCCTGATTTACGACCAACTGAAACTCATTACCCATCAGCTTGGAATAGGGGTGTTCTTCGGCCTGCAATGGTGCGATGACCTTGGCCGAAACTTCCCTGCACATTTCTGCACGTTCTTTCAGCGTACTGGCATGCGCTGTTTGCTGCATCAGAAAATCCCGCACCATACCGCGTACCGTCCAGCCGGGTTTCGCATTGTAATTGAGGTATAACAAGCCGTCAGGGGCCAGCAATGAACGACATAAACCCAACATTGCATCACGGGCATCATCGTTGATCCACGAAAAAACCCCATGTGCCATGATAATGTCAAATGGACCCTCAAGCTGATCGGGTGCAGAGCGGAAATCACCGTGAACAAATTGCAGGTTGGATAAACCCAGATGGTCCCTGGCTTCATTGGCCAGGGAGACCTGCCTGGCTGAGGCATCAAAGCCGGTGAACTCACCATGCTGGCGGTACCAGGCCATCGGTAAAAGATTGGCTCCATTTGCGCAACCCAACTCCAGTACCCGGTATTGATCCAACGGTAGTCTTGGGCCTCCGTGAAGCAAGCTGGTCAGCGCAAGGCGCTCGGGCGCCGTCCATGCGACTGGGTAGGCGCAATAGGGGAGCTCGTCGTAGGGATTGGGTGGGGTTTTGTAGTTTGCTGCCGTCATATAGCGATGATACCCAAAAACCAGTCCAGAGAGGCAATTAGCAACACCCCTGGCAGATAAGTGCCGGTATATCGAGGGTTTCTATAGCAGGGAATTAGGTGGCTAACTGTGAAGCGAAGTAAACCGCCATTAACTGGCTGGAAATCATGCTCTTATTACCATACAGGCGATCTTAATTACTAATTTAATCTCCTGTTAATAAATTGGGAGTATCATGAAATAAACCTGTTCTCAAAGCCAAATCTGGCCCCAGGTTTTTTTGAACGTTATCGCATAGACAGTTTAGTGATATGCAAATTAGTAAAGCCCATTCAATGAAATATGAACGCCCGATATTGCGACGCACCAATGATATGAGAGTCTTTGATTCATAGGGTGTATATTCGCGAATAATTCGCGACCTAAGTGCGCCTTTCAGAGAATGTCATTCGACACAATCAGGAGGTAACCATCTGATGAAAAAGTATGTCTCGATACTCGCGCTATTGCTGTTACCAGCCTTGGCGTTGAGTGCTGTCCAACAAATTGAACCCCAGGTTGCAGCATCTGTAGCAAATGCCAACGGGGTGATCAATGAGACGCCGAATCGCTGGTTCGTTGAACTGGCCAGCAAACCGGCATCTGAAGGAACCAGTATAAAAGCACTGAAAATGGAAAAGGCTGCTTTCCACTCCCAAGCGAGAAAAGCAGGCCTGAAGTATAAACAGCGTTATGAGTTCCATACGCTTTTCAACGGTTTGTCAGTTACGATCGACCCCAAGTCACTAGGCGCCTTGTCCCGTATCCCAGGTATCAAGGCTTTGTATCCAGTGCTTTCACTATCGCTTCCGGAAACCGTTAGTAGCAACCCGAATCTTTCTACCGCAATTACGATGACGGGCGCGGATATCGCCCAGACTGAACTGGGTTTTAACGGTGCGGGAATTAGAGTAGCTGTTGTGGACACCGGTATTGATTATGACCACCCAGACCTTGGTGGTTGCTTTGGTGATGGTTGCCGCGTCGCGTTTGGCTACGACCTGGTAGGCGACGACTATGACGCTAACACCAATCCGGTTCCCGTCCCCGACGATGATCCCGATGATTGTGGCGGTCATGGTACGCATGTAGCCGGTATTGTTGGTGCCAACGGCACCGTGGTTGGCGTAGCCCCGGATGTGACCTTTGGTGCCTACCGTGTATTTGGCTGTGAAGGCTCAACCGACGCAGACATCATGATTGCTGCAATGGAAATGGCGCTGGCTGATGGCATGGATGTGCTGAATATGAGCATCGGTGCCGCTTTTTGGGGCTGGCCGCAGTACCCGACGGCTGCCGCCAGTGATCGGCTGGTGAACAAGGGTGTGGTTGTAGTTGCATCCATTGGTAACAGCGGAACATCTGGCACGTTTGCTGCCGGTGCGCCAGGTGTGGGCAAGAAAGTTATTGGTGTTGCATCTTTTGACAATATTCAGAGCACACAACCCGCATTTGATGTAAACGGAACGCTGATTGGCTACAACCATGCGTCCTTTTCCGATCTCCCACCGACTTCAGGTACCGAGGAAATCGTGTTTGTTGGACAAGGGTGCGATGCCGATTTGCCACTATTGGAGAATCCGGCGGGTAAAGTAGCCTTGATTATTCGCGGTGCTTGTACATTTAACGAAAAAGCCACCAATGCGTTGGATGCCGGAGCTACAGCTGCAGTCATAATGAACAATCGACCTGGTAATCTGAACCCTACGCTGGGCACTTATGTTCCGATTGTCGCGGTGGGAATAACCCAGGCTGATGGTGAGTTCATCCAGTCCCAGGCAGCTCCCACCATGATGACCTGGACAAGTCAGGTAGTAACAACGCCACTAGAAACGGCGGGACTCATTGCATCATCCAGTTCATATGGTCTGGCAGCAGATCTCAGCCTCAAACCTGACATCGGTGCACCGGGCGGAAGCATCTATTCGACTTATCCACTTGAGCTGGGCGGTTATGCATCTCTGGGTGGTACATCAATGGCATCACCACATGTTGCGGGTGGCGCAGCCCTGCTGTTGCAAGCGCATCCGAAAACCAACTCACAGGCAATGCGCCGTATCCTTCAGAACAGTGCTGATCCTGCTGCCTGGAGCCTGAACCCGGAATCTGGCTTCTATGACAGCGTACACCGACAGGGTGCCGGTATGCTCGACATCGATGATGCAATTCTGGCTACAACCAGGATCAAGCCTGGGAAGATTTCCCTTGGTGAAAGCGAATGGGGTCCGGTTGTTCACACACTGACCATCCAGAACAGGGCTGACACAGATGTAACCTATGGTATCTGGGAGCAATGGAATGCGGTTGCCACTACTGGTACGTTTGCCGCTGACATGGGTTACTGGCCATCAGACGGATACCTGATCATGCCGTCAAGTGTCGTGGTTCCAGCCAATGGTGAGGCAGAGGTAAACGTTACATTTGTCCCACCCACCGGACCTGGTCTTTCAATCTACGGTGGTTACATCCTGTTCCAAACCCAAGATGGCACAAAGAGTTATCGAGTTCCGTATGCGGGGTTTGACGGTGACTACCAGGCCTTATCGGTTCTCTATGCGAACCCGTATGGATTGCCCTTTATAGTGAACGAAGCACCAAGCTATACCATGGTGGGCGACGATATACCCGACTTCTGGGTTAATTTTGGTCAACAAGCCCGCAAATTCCGCATGGAGGTCTTCGATGCCGTAAAAGGCAAAGCCTGGCATCGGGCTTATGACTTTGATTACTTTGGTCGTAATTCCTCCGAAGGGAACGTCTATTCATTCCCATGGGATGGCACCACGGTGAGCGGGAATAAAGTCAGAACGGTACCAGATGGAGAATACTATGTCGTAATCTCTGTGCTGAAAGCACTTGGTGATGACAATAATCCCGACCATTGGGAAACCTGGGCCTCGCCGGTGTTTAGTATCGACAGGCCTTAGTTTTAGCCAGTTAGAATATGTGTCAAATCACTGCCCCGGAACTAACTATCCGGGGCAGTTTTTTATCCACTAAACGTCGCCCTAAAAAACGAGTGCACTTTGCATACAGCTTATTAACGCAAGGATGGGTAGAAATCCAAGTGACGTCCATATTTACTCCCACTCAAATGAGGCATTAAGGCCTTTCCATATTTGGTATGATGCCCAACCAGAATATTACTGACTGAAAGTGAATTTTATCTCTTATGAACACACAAAAAATTGATCGACCCTTCCGCCGTAGATCCTCATTACTCGCGATCGCAATGGCATCAGCACTGGTGACTAATCCGGCTTTTGCATCTGAACCTGATTCAACCAAGGGTGAACTGGATAGTGTGATGATGGGACTCAACAAAGAGCAGAAACAAAAGGTTGTCAAAGCCAGGGAGGAGCAGGCCAAGATAGGTTATTCCAAAGAGGAAGAGGCGGCCATTAATCTGGCTATCAGTAAAGTCAACGAACGGACACCCGTTTCAAGGGAGGAACTAACCAACCTTAGAATTCGATCCATACAGTGGCCTGATTCCAGTCTCGGTTGCGCTGAACCCGGTGTTGAATATCTGCAAAAAGTAGTACAGGGATACCTTGTTAATTACAACGTTGCTGAGGAATTCTATTCGGTCAACGTCGGTGATGGCAGAGCCATTGTCTGCGACCGTGTAAACGACTTCATGCTGGAAAGAAAACAGCGTGCAGACTCAGTTATCCGCTCACATCGGACCGCAAGGCTTGATCTGGCGGAGAAATTAATGGTCGACCCCGAACTGGTAAAGATGAACAAAATTAAGGTTGAGACCTGGGCTGACTCGAGTCTGGGTTGTCCGCAACCGGGTCAGCAGTACAAAGCGGGTCCGATAGAGGGACTTAAAATCAACATGACCTGCCGTGACAAGAAGTACGAGTATCGGGTTCCATTGGAGGGTGGGGAATTCATCAGTTGCACAGAAATCATTTCCTGTCACGAAACTGAATAAACCACATCAGCACCAAAAAAATGGGCCGCTAATGCGGCCCATTTTGTTTTTTGGATGCCTAATCTGTTTACCAGACTATTTATCCATGAGTTACCTTCATTCTATGGTAACGGTTTGCGCCTGGTCTCCCGCTGAATTGTTCGGGAAAATCCATAGCATATCGCCAGAAGGTCCAGATGTTCCAAGGTGAGCGCCACCGCCGCCAAGGAATCCAACAGATGCTGCTTCAGGCAGGATTTCATTGGCGGTATCAACCGTACCAGTCTGTATGTCGATGCTGCCATCACGACCAAACACGACCAAGGTGTAATTGAAGCTGTCGGTGACAAAGCCTCCACTTGAGTCCATGGTAAATGGCAAAATCGCAACACGATCATTATAGTCCACGCTTGTGAAGAACCAGTCCAGGAACCCGCCGGGTCCGGCCAAATTAAACTGAGCCGTAACCATATCTCCGGCAGTTCCGGCTGAACTCAGGGCTGAGTAATCAGCTCCCACCAGGACTGCGTCATCATTACCATCTTTGTCGATATCGATATAGATATCCCACTCAAGATTGGATGGAGACTCCCAGATCTGTTCGGACGAAACTGCGAATTCCATCACATTAAAACCAAAATAGAAGTTCGGATCTGCACTCCGGAACCCGACCGCATCGATTGAATTGTTGGTGCCGTCAAGTAACAGTCCATCCAGACCTGCGAGCGTGAATCCTTCACCAAAGCCGGCGGCCTGGCCACCGTAATTCTGAACGAGCAGTCCGTCGTCACTCCATTCCGCTTTCATACGGGACGCAGGGTCAACCGTGGCCATGTAACCAATGCGAAGCGTATCTTCTCCGTCATCCAGTACACACCAGCCATCGACCTCGGTCTGGGTCAGGTAGAAGGGGACGTCATAAGGCATCATGGTAGGATCTAGAGTGATACTAATCTTGAATTTCTTAGTACTGTTACCTCTAACCTTAACACCCGCATCACAACTCACGCTGACACCCGGCACCGTCTGGTTGGGTATATGCGAAGCGGTAAAATTGCGTGTGCTACCTGAGATATCGGTAACATAAATGGTTTGTTTCAACATCTGATGACTATTCGGATTCAGACGTCCAAAGCTGACGCCACCTGGAGATGCGTAACTGCTCAGGCTCATCGCGTTAGCAACATCAACGCGGCCAACACCCTGACGGGAGAGAGGCAGCGGTTGGTTCATATCAATCGTGGAATTCTGAATGATTGCCTTGATGGCTGCGGAATCTAGATTTGGATGCTGTTGACGCATCAATGCCGCAACACCGGCGGTATGCGGAGAAGCCATAGAGGTGCCCTGGAAATTTGCTGAACCGTCAACGGTACCCGAGGCTGTTGAAACAATGCTTACACCCGGAAGGGTGACATCAGGTTTAAAGGTTGAACCACCGTGACCTGGACCACGAGAAGAGAAACCGGCGATCAGGTCAGCAAACTGGGTTGGTGTTTCAAGTGTATCGTCCAACAGTGCAGTAGCTGAGTCACCGCCACCAATGGCTGCGCTCAAGGCAAAGCCATCTGTCGATGGGATCATGACAGCCGCAACACCAGCTCCTTCCAAACCGCCCATAATGATCGGGGCGACACGTGTAGGATCGGCGCCGTCGTTATACACGACAACCGCTGTGGCTCCAGCTGCTTCAGCATTTGCGACTTTGTCAGCAAACGAGCAAGCACCGCGTGAGATCAACGCAACACCAGCGGTCATATCGGTCGTGATACCCCCGGTACTTGTACAACCAAGGGTATTCGGGTCCTGAACCAGTGGGCCGGAAAAAGGACCATCACTGACCGCAACCGGGCTAGTGCCCTCTGTCGCTTCTATAAGTGCGTTGATGTCGCCTGAAACCTGAATGGCTGGCACGTCGCCGCCCTTAGTGGAAGCTGCAGTCGAAATTGCCAGACTCGCGACACCCGGTGCACCGGTAATATACGGCACATCACCTGAGTTGCCGGCTGAGGTGGCTACAACGATACCGAGTTCAGCTGCGTTGTTGCTTGCGATGGAAGATGGATCATCCGGGGTACCCGAAGATGAGCCCAGGCTCATGTTGATGACATCAAGGTGGTCGCTCATGTCACCGTCACCATTCGGATCCATGGCCCATTCAATGGCATCGGCGGTCACAGTAGTGTAACCAGCACAGCCAAAGACTCTCAGCGCATAAAGGTCTGCACCCTTTGCAACACCGGGTCCGATGGGGTCGGGAACACCGGCGGGAACACCAATACCTGCAGCGGTACCTGCTACATGGCTGCCATGTCCATTACAATCGAGAGGGTCATCGTCAGGAACGGGCGAGTTCTCGCCATTATAGTCATCACCTACAAAATCCCAGCCGCCAACTACTTTGGCCGTTGGATAACTATTGGTTCCATCACCACCGAAATTCTCATGTTGATAGTCGATACCTGTGTCGATGACACCTATGCTGACACCTTCACCGGTGCCAATGGCATCCCAGAATGCCTGGGTACCGATCCAGGGTACGCTCTCAGCGTTGTCAAGTTCATGCCGGCTTACCGGTGACACGCTACGAACGCCGGGTAGCGCCCTGATTTCTGAGATGGTGGCCGCGTCAACCTTGATGCGTACACCGTTTGCACCGACTCGAATGGACGATTGCTCCCTGGCTCCAAATGCTGAAAGTGCTTTCCGCACATTCTTTTGCTGTGCAGTCACCTTTCTAGCTTGTCTTTTCTGTGAATTGCTATTAGCCATCTTGCCAGTGCGCTTCATGGAGTCGATATTAAGTTCTGCCACCGAAGGCACATCAAGCCTGACAAATACTTCAACTTCTCCAGACAGCAGACGCTGGGGCATAGTGACTTCTCCTCGGGCCGAAGGCCGCGAGTTCACCTGCTTTTTCTGGACTAAATCACCTGCTTGGACTACAGGCATGAACATTGAGGCGCCCAAGATAATTGCGCATGTCTTTCCGGTCACGGTCGACAATAATAATTTCTTACCTAGTGACATAATTTATATGCTCCTTTTGAATCTAAACGAAACTGACTGTTTTAACTCTTTTTCTGTAAGATAAAAAACTCAGTGTTTCCTGAAAATAGAAAATTCAGTACTGATGAACTTACAAGTACACAAATCACGCAGCTTGATAAGCTGTTAAATGGTAACCCTGATATCCAACGATACTGACAAAAATAGTTTAAGTGACAAACTTGATAAATTGAAACAAGAGCTTAAGATTGCAACTTAAAGTTAATTCATTCCCTTTACCCATGAACGCTTCCATCCATGAAGAAACCTAGGCTAGACCGTATACACAAAGAAGTCAATTTTGACGACAAAAAAAAGAAAATAACTCAGGTTGATTGATGGCAGAGCGGGTGATTTAGACAGGTGGTAAATATCATTCTGAGGTCATTTGGATTATTTAGCGACTGTATCCGGGCT
>Ga0224504_10000071_pt1 | contig 39188 bp, 32 predicted proteins | sample SF_Oct11_sed_USG_3_FD_170160 | JGI IMG/M metagenome (GOLD analysis project Ga0224504, IMG submission 170160) | Sediment microbial communities from San Francisco Bay, California, United States - SF_Oct11_sed_USGS_24 | ecosystem: Environmental > Aquatic > Marine > Sediment | place: USA...
TAACCAGTGTAACAGGTCCTTTAGTTGGTACAGCTTGTGGAGGCACATACACAAGAACTTGGAATGTATCTGATGCCTGTGGAAACAATGCAATTCAAAGAACTCAAATAATTACTGTAGACGATACTACAATACCTGTTATTGATTCGGCACCTGCTGCTATTTCAATCCAGTGTATTGCTGATTTACCAGCAGACACTGATTTAGATTGGACAGACAATTGTGATGCAGGTGGAACTGTAACCAGTGTAACAGGTCCTTTAGTTGGTACAGCTTGTGGAGGCACATACACAAGAACTTGGAATGTATCTGATGCCTGTGGAAACAATGCAATTCAAAGAACTCAAATAATTACTGTAGACGATACAACCCCACCAACAATCTCAGGCACCCTAACACCAACCACAGTTGAAGGTTGTTCAATTGCAGTTGCACCAGCTGCCCAAACCACAGTCGCTGGAATAGAAGCACTTGCAGGTAGTTTAATTGTTACGGATGCTTGTAGTAGTGATGCAACTATTACCGTAACCCATAGTGATTCAAACTCTGGGGCTTGCCCAATAACAATTATTAGAAGGTACACCGTTACAGATCAATGTGGGAATGCCAGTAACTTCAATCACATTATTTATATAAATGACACAACACCACCAGTTTTAAATGTACCTGCCAATATAACCGTTCAATGTGATGCCATACCCGCAGTTGGAACGCCAACTGCAGCGGATAATTGTGATACTTCTCCAACCATTGTTTTTGAAAGAGAGGTTAAAACAAACGTAAATTGTGCAAACTCCTATACATTAACAAGAACTTGGAGAGCTACAGATAACTGTAGTAATACAGGCTATGCTTCTCAAATAATTACCGTTATAGATACTAAAGCACCGGTTATAACGGTGCCAGCTAATGAAGTTGTAAATTGTGCTAATATTCCTGCCGTAGGTACTGCAACAGCAATGGATAGTTGTAGTGGTTCAGTAACGCCTGTTTACATGGGAGAAACTTCAACCCAAACTAGTGATGGAACTTGTACTGAGTACACATACGTCATTACAAGAACATGGGCAGCAACAGATGATTGCGGTAATAGTTCTAATGTTTCACAAACTATTAACGTAAGAGATGTTACCCCTCCAACAGGGAGCACAACGCCAATTGCTTTAGACTGTATGACCGATACTATTCCATTAGCCAGTACCGCTGTTGTAGAGAATTTGGCTGATAACTGTGGTTCTGCCGTTACGGTAACTTTTGTAAATGAATCTGATAATTCTGGTGTTGGCTCACAAAGCAACCCATATATTTTAACAAGAATTTATCGCGTAACTGATGCTTGTGGTAATTTCAAAGATGTTGAACACATAATTACAGTTAAAGCTACGGTAGCTCCTATAGTACCAAATTTACCAGATTTAACGGGCGCTTGTGATTACCTCTTAGATACAAGACCAACAACAACAGATAATTGTGGAGAAACAATTACAGGAACTACTGGAGATTATACACTTCCTTATACCTTTGATAAAATTGGAACCTACCCTATTGAATGGGAATTTAATGATGGCAATGGGAATAGTAGTTATGCAACACAGAATGTGATTATTGGAAATAATATGCTTCCAGTGCCAACTATTGAAACATTGCCAACTATTACCGAGGGCTGTGAAATAGCAATTGTAGCTACGCCTACAGCAACAGATGCTTGTGGAAATATTTTTTCTGGAACTACAACCACGGCTTTCCCAATTACAGATTTTGGAAGCCAAGAAATAATATGGGCATATACTGATGGAAATGGAAATATTACAACACAAACTCAAACTGTAATTTTAACAGCTGAAAACGTTGAAGGTGGAACGTTATTAGGGCGAATTAATGATGCTGTTGATGCAGATGGTAATTCCTTTGTTACTGAGCCATCTCATAATATTTCTGTATCACAATGTCCAGATGATTTAAATAATGTAACCATTAATTTAACAAACTATACTGGAGAGATAATCCATTGGGAGGTATATAAGGATAATGATAGATCTTGGAAAGAAATTAATAACAGTGATGGTTGGGAATCGTATGATATCACTTTTGATTATTCAAGTTCAGCGGCTTCTTTGTATAGGGTTTTAATTAGCTCAGGTACTTGTTATCAATACTCAACCATATTTAACATACATGCAGTTCCACCTGATGTACCACCTATTTTAGAGAAAGATAATTTTAATGTCTGTTTAGGAGATGATGTATTTTTAAAAGCATTTAGTGGTTATTCAATATTGGTTGAAGATGATGCTAATGATGGAGGAACTTTTAATACAGGACAGTTTCCAGACAAATGGGATCCAACACAGTGGAAAATTGATGGTGAAACGGCAGGTGCGGAATGGACTGCCTCAGGAAACAATACAAAATACAACAATTGGTCAGGTACAAACAACCATCCTGTTGGTTCATTGTATCAAATAGAATATGATTCAAATGATGCAAAATTTGGAATAGCTCATGGAGATTTTGATAGCCCAGAGTATATAGATGAATTTGGTTCTATGGGTGTTACAACCCTTGAAACACCAATTTTTAGCTTAATTGGAGTAGATTCACCATCTGTTGATTTTGATCAGGCTTATAATTTACATGCTGGAGATGTAGCAAAATTAGAAATATCAATAGATGGGGGTCTTACCTATTTATCACCTCCATTACAGGAATTGATAGGGACCTCACCCCAAGCTTTGTCATGGGGTTCAGTACCATATCCTTATCCTAACCCTCCTAGTGGAAATGGAAATAATAGTAACCCTGAACTAATAGCTGAGTTTAATTTTCAAGATGACAATTCTTCTTTTGATCTTTCGGATTATATTGGGCAAGATAATGTAAGAATACGATGGTCTTTTAGAGGAACATCAGATGAAAGTGTTTGGGCTATTGATAATATTACAATACCACTTGAGGGTGCTTATAGTAATATTATAGAATGGACCGATGGTCTTGGTAAACCTGGTGAATACATCATCCAAGGAGAATTGAATGTTGATTTTCAGGCAGGTACAATGATACCTGGACATCATCAATATGGAGCAACAACTTTAATTAATGGGTGTAGAACATATAGTATAGATGGTACTGCTTTAGCAGATGTAAAGGTAAATTATGTTTATATAAAACCCATAGATCCAATTGCAGAAGCTGAATGTGGTGGAAGTCCCATTTATCTTCATGCGTATGACAATACAATTTCTGCTGAAGAAAATGAAAATAAGGAAACTGGCGTCTATACCGCTCCAGCTGATTGTACAACCTGTGATGATCCAGGAACTGGAGCTGTAGGTATCTGGTCAGTAGTTAGTACTGGAACATGTGATGGGTCTACTGAAGGGGGCGTTTTTAGCACCACTGATCCTATAAATTATCCAAACCCAAAGAACGATCCAGATGCTGTTTTTACAGCGGATGTTGGAATACATACATTAATTTGGGCTGTTGAAGGGACTGATTGCCCAGCAACTATTGAGGTCACTATTGAAGATTGTAAAATTATTGATTTCGATGGAGATAATGATTATATAACTTTTGGGAATAATTACGATTTGAATGGTTCATTTAGTATTGAAACTTGGATTAAACCTAATGCAAGTCCACACGATGAAACTGGAAATTCTGTTGGAAGTAATGACCCTATACAAACCATATTATCAAAACGAAATGGAAATGACTTGACAGCTACAAATGGATATGATTTAAGACTTGAAAATAATTATATTTCATTCAATTGGAATGATGAAGGTGAATTAAAATCAACAAAGCCAATTGATACTTCAAGATGGTATCATATTGCTGTTACTTATAATGGTTTGAAATATAAATTATACATAGATGGAATAGAAATGGGTACGGGTGTTGCTGGTAGTGTTCCTAATATTAATAGTTCACACTGTTTTATAGGCGCTATGGATCAAAGTAACAATCCACCGAACAAACCATTGAATCATTTTAGCGGTTGGGTAGATGAACTTAGAATTTGGGATAGAGCTTTAAATGTAGTACATATTCGTCAAATGATGAATCAGCAAATTTTAGCTAATGGGTCTGCCGTTAGAGGTGAAATTATTCCAATTGATATCCATGGTCCAGATAATGACGGTGCATTTGTTAATGGTGTTAATGATGATGATCCATTGCTTTGGACAAATTTAGAAGGTTATTATCGAATGGATGCAACAAATTGTGGATATCTAGAGCCATTTAATGGAGTTGGAGTGGATGGAAAATTAAGAAATATTAATTCAGCACAACCAGAAACAGCACCATTACCATATACTTCAATTAGAAATGGAAATTGGGATGACGTAAGTTCTAATTCACCCTGGACTTGGGGGCATTCAGTTTGGGATTATCCAAATAGTACAGGTATTAATGGGGACCCAATAGATTGGAATATTGTTGAAACTTCAAATGATATCAGTGTTAGTAAGGATGTAACATTGTTAGGTCTTGTTTCTAAAGATAGGGAACTAACAATAAATGGAACAACAAATCCCAATGGTACTGGTTCGGGTTATATGTTTTGGATTACGCATTATTTAGATTTGAATGGTAGCATAGATTTAGTTGGAGAATCTCAATTATTGCAAAAAAGATACACACAAACACAATTTAGCGAAAGTATATTAAACGATGGTAGTACTGGTTTTATAGAGCGTGATCAACAAGGTACAGGAAACTTATACCATTATAACGACTGGTCTTCTCCTGTAGGGTTAATTGGGGAAGCAAAAGGAACTCCTTTTAGTGTTGGTGATGTAATGCTTGATGGCACAAATCCATCTTCTCCTCAACCAATTACTTGGGTAGGAGGTCATAATGGAGATGATACTTCTCCTATTAGTATTGCAGATTATTGGATTTATGCGTATAGAAATTATAATGGAAATTATAGTAACTGGGAACAAATTCGTTCAGGAGGTAATTTATATGAAGGGGAAGGGTATTTGATGAAAGGCCCTGGCAAACCAAATAATGATCCAATTATGAAGATCGGACAAAATTATGTATTTAAAGGAAAACCGCACAATGGAAATATTGATTTAAGTGTAGCTGGGGGATGGACATATTTAGTTGGGAACCCTTACCCAAGTGCTTTGGATGTCCATGAATTTATCGACGATAATATAGAGAATACTACTGGTACCTTATATTTTTGGGAGCATTGGGGAACTCCTACACATATTTTAAGAGATTACCAGGCAGGTTATGCTATTCGTACTAAATTTGAGGGGACTGTTGCAAGTGCTATTTGGGATGATACTGGAGGTGATAAAATACCAGGACGATATGTACCTGTAGGTCAAGCATTTTATGTAATTGGAAGTGAAACAGGTGGGGCAATTAAATTTAATAATAACCAAAGAGATTTTGTAACGGAAGCTTCTGGTCAGTCCATATTTTTAAAGGCTGCGAATGCTAAGTCTAAGTCTAGTCAGGTTATGAAAGTGGAAGAAGATAAGCGTTTGAAAATTAGAGTTGCTTTTAAAATAGACGATACTGCATACAGGCAAATAGTTTTTGGTGTTGATGAAAATACAACTAGTGAATATGATAAAGGTTATGACGGGGATATTTTCCAAATTTTCCCTGACGATATGTATATGATGCTTGAAGATAAAAAATTAGTCATCCAAGCGTTTGGAGAATTAGAACAAGATCATGAGATTCCAATTGGAATACTAACCAATGGAAAGGGACTTATTAAAATACATATTGAAGAAATTGAAAATTCTTATGAAGATATGGAGGTTTATATAAGAGACAATAGAACTTTGAGAACCTACGATATCTTAAATGACACTTTTGAGGTTGACCTGGAAAAAGGAGAATTTAACGATAAATATTCGATAGTTTTAAAATATAAAGAAGAAGTAAAAGAAGAAATAATTGAAGAAGAAACAGAAGAAGTGCTAGAAGGTTTGGATGAATTAATGGTGTTTGTTACAGATAATAATGCAACCATTAGAATTAAAAAACCTGAGGAATTGGTTATAAATAGTATTTCGTTATTTAACGCTATTGGACAACAAATAAAAGCTTGGACCTCAAATTTAAATTACAGCGAAATGAATTTACAAGTTGAAGTTAATACAGGTGTTTATATTGTAATGCTTAAAACAGATCAAGGTGATATAATTAAGAAAATAGTCATAAAATAGAATTTTATTAAAGAATCTAGTAAATTGTATTATATTTATCCGCTGTATGTTTAAAAATAGGCATTATTAATCAATGAAATTAACCCCACTTAATTGATGAAAAAGCAATGAAAATAATAACACTAATATTAACCATTACATTGGTAATGTTTAGTATAAGGTCTTATTCACAAGGTCCTGGAAACAATGGAAATGGACCTCCATTTCCTTGTCCGCCTCACAATCCTGTTTGTGGTGGACAGCCTGGTTTGCCTATTGATAGCGGAATACCTATTCTTTTGTTATTGGGAACGTTGTTTGGAGTGTATAAAATTTATAATAATAAACATATAACATTAAAAAAGCCACTTTAAAGTGGTTTTTTTAATGTTATATGTCACCTAATTTGTGTGTCTTTTCTATCAAAGTAACCCCGAGGTTACCCTATACCTTACCGCAGGGAACCCGGAGGGTGAACTTAGTAGTTATAAGTAGCATAAACTAGTAGCTAGTGAATTTAATTAATATCCAACTACTTAAATGAAAAATGGAAGGATGGAACCAAAGCGGTTGTTAGTTGTTTAGCAGTTTTGCTACATATTTACCAATAACATCAAATTCTAAATTTACCACAGTACCTTTTTTAAAAGTATGAAAATTGGTAAATTCATAAGTGTAAGGAATTATAGCTACTGAAAAACTATTTTTCTTTGAGTTTACAACCGTTAAGCTTGTTCCATTTACTGTAACAGAACCTTTTTCAATGGTAATATTATTCAAGGTGCTGTCGTATTCAAAATCAAAAACCCAGCTGCCATCTTCTTCTTTTATATTTGTACAAGTCGCCGTTTGATCTACATGACCTTGTACTATATGTCCGTCTAAACGAGCGCCAAGCACCATGGCGCGTTCTAAATTCACTTTATCACCAATTTTGAGGTGTTTAAAATTAGATTTATCTAAGGTTTCTTTAATAGCAGTTACGGTGTATTCATTTTTATTAATATCAACTGTTGTTAAGCAAACGCCATTGTGCGCAACGCTTTGATCAATTTTTAATTCAGAAGTGAAATCACTTTCTATAGTAATGTGAAAATTTTCACCCTCTTGAACAATATTTTTAACTTCACCTAAAGTTTCTATTATACCTGTAAACATAATTTTGTAATTTTATTTGATTACTTTTGAAGTCTCAAAATTAAGAATAATATACGCGATTGATGAATAAATCTGAAAAAATAAAATTAGGAATTTCTATAGGAGATTTTAACGGAATTGGCATAGAGATTATTTTAAAAACCTTTTTAGATAAACGCATGCTAGATTTTTGCACACCCATTATTTTTGGAAGCACAAAATTAATTTCTGCCTATAAGAAATCTATAAAAATGGACTTGCCAATTAATGGCATAAAGGACGTTAACAATGCTGTGTTGGGTAAAATAAATGTTTTAAATCTATGGAATGAAGATGTTGTGATAGAACAGGGAAGAGCTACAAAAACATCTGGTATGTATGCGTTTAAATCATTGGACGCTGCGACAAATTCATTAAAAAAAGGAGAAATAGATGTGTTGGTTACCGCGCCTATTAACAAAGATAATATTCAGTCTGAAGATTTTGTATTTCCTGGGCATACAGAATATTTAGAATCTAAGTTAAATGGAGAGAGCTTAATGATATTGATAAATGAAAATCTTAGAGTTGGATTAATCACCGGGCATATACCAGTTTCTGAAATTGCTACAGCTATTACACCTGATTTAATTAAGAAAAAAGTGGCTATTTTATATAATACATTGGTGCAAGATTTTGCCATTTCAAAACCCAAAATTGCCATTTTAGGCTTAAATCCACATTGCGGTGATAATGGGGTTATAGGGGGGGAAGATAACGAAATTATAAGACCAACGATTGCTGAAATTCAGGAAGAAGGCAAATTGGTGTATGGGCCATATGCCGCCGACAGTTTTTTTGGTTCAAAAAATTACCAGAATTTTGACGGGATTTTGGCAATGTACCATGACCAAGGCTTGGCACCGTTTAAAACGTTGTCTTTTGGTGGAGGGGTTAATTTTACTGCAGGTTTAGATAAAGTTAGAACTTCACCCGATCACGGAACAGCTTATGAGTTAGCAGGAAAGAATGAAGCCAACATAAATTCATTTAAAGCTGCAGTTTTTAGTGCAATTCAGGTATTTAAAACGAGAGAAGAGTATAATAGTTTGACTAAAAACACTTTAAAAAAACGAAGATTATAATAAAACTGTAAATTTTCAAAATATATTCTATTATATATATATATAATTTTATATCTTTGCACGCTCAAATTGAGGTTCTAGATGAGAGATTTAAAAGATTTTGATATTTCTTTTATTGGTTTAAAAGATGGAATGCATCAATTTGAATATGAAATTGATAATGAGTTCTTTGATTTTTTTAACTATGACGAGTTTTATCATTCAAAAGTAGAAGTAGTATTATCATTTTTGAAAAAGCCAACTATGTTTGAATTATCATTCAAATGTAATGGTTGGGTTGATGTAGATTGTGATTTAACAGGTGAGCAGTTTCATCAACCAATTGCTACTACAATGAATTTGATTGTAAAGTTTGGCGATGAATATAATGATGAAAATGAAGAATTAGTAATAATCCCTCATGCTGATTATAAAATAAATGTGTCGCAGTTTATATACGAGGCTATTGTTTTAGCAGTTCCTATAAAAAGAATCCATCCAGGTGTTGGTGACGGAACATTGCAATCAGAAGTGTTAGATAAGTTAAGGGAAATTGAGATTAAAGATATTGAGGAAGAACAACAAGAAATAAACACCGATAAGGATATTGATCCTAGGTGGGATAAATTAAAGAATATACTAATAGAAAAAAATAAGAGTAATGGCACATCCTAAAAGAAAAATATCGAAAACGAGAAGAGATAAAAGAAGAACTCATTACAAAGCAGTTGCACCACAAGTAGCTGTTGACCCAACAACAGGTGAAGCGCATTTATACCATAGAGCCCACTGGCATGAAGGTAAATTGTACTACAGAGGTCAAATTGTAATTGATTCAGCTGAAGAAATACAAGCTTAAAATTTAAGTTAACATATATATATAAAACTCCCATATTGGGGGTTTTTTTATTTATTAGAAAAGAAAAGATTAGAAAACAACAATTTTCATTATAAAAGTAAAAATAATTTCATTACTTTGAAAACTCTTTTTTTTACAAAAAGGTATAAATATGACAAAAATTACTGCCGCAATAACAGCTATAGGGAAATATGTTCCAGAAGACGTTTTAACAAATAAAATGTTAGAGGACATGGTTGATACAAATGATGAATGGATTACTTCAAGAACCGGAATAAAAGAACGTAGAATTCTGAAAGGAGAGGGGTTAGGAACTTCATTCATGGCAATAAAAGCAGCTGAAGAATTAATTGAAAAACGAAATTTAGATCCTAAAGAAATTGAAATGGTTATTGTTGCTACTGCAACACCAGATATGCAGGCGGCAGCTACAGCAGCTTATGTTGCTTCTGAAATTGGCGCTGTAAATGCCTTTGGATTTGATTTAGAGGCTGCTTGTTCAAGTTTTTTATACGGTATGTCAGTGGCTGCTCGTTATATAGAGTCAGGAAAATACACAAAGGTTTTATTAATAGGTGCAGATAAGTGCTCATCTATGATTGATTATACAGATAGGGCAACATGTATTATTTTTGGGGATGGAGCCGGAGCAGCACTATTTGAGCCTGATTTTGAAGGCTTAGGATTACAGGACGAATATTTAAGAAGTGATGGTGCTGGTAGAGAGTTTTTAAGAGCAAAGGTTGGAGGGTCATGTTACCCTGTTACACCTGAAGCAGTTGAAAACAAGGAGCATTACGTTTTTCAGGAAGGGAAAACTGTTTTTAAAAATGCTGTTTTTAACATGGCTGATGTGGCTGAAAAAATGCTAAAGCGAAATAATTTATCGAAAGAAGACATACAATGGCTAGCCGCTCATCAGGCTAACAAGCGTATAATTGAAGCAACAGCTAATAGAATTAAATTAGATAGTTCAAAAGTAATGATGAATATCCAAAATTATGGAAATACAACTTCCGCAACATTACCTTTGCTTCTTGCTGATTATGAGAAAAAACTTAAGAAAGGAGATAAAATAATATTTGCAGCTTTTGGAGGTGGGTTCACTTGGGGGTCAATTTACCTTAAATGGGCATATAATTCATAAATATAATAACAACTAAAACCAAATGAATATGGAATTAAGAGATATCCAAAACTTAATTAAATTTGTAGCCAAATCTGGTGCAAGTGAAGTGAAGTTAGAAATGGAAGATATTAAAATTACCATTAAAACCGGAAGTGAAAAAACAGAGACAACTATTTTACAACAAGCTCCTATGGGTGTGCAACAAATGCCAGTGGCGAATGTGCAACCGCCAGTTGCAGAAGTTGCGGAAGTGAAGGATGCTGTTGAAAAAGTGAATCCTGAGGCTTCGAAATATATAGAAATTACTTCGCCAATTATTGGAACTTTTTATAGAAAACCATCACCTGATAAACCGGTTTTTGTGGAAGTAGGTAGTCAAATAAATGCTGATTCGGTAGTTTGTATGATTGAAGCTATGAAACTTTTTAATGAAATAGAGGCTGAAGTTTCAGGTAAAATTGTAAAGATATTGGTTGAAGACGGAACTCCTGTAGAGTTTGGGCAACCTTTATATTTAGTAGATCCATCTTAATATAAATCACAATTTTAATTCTCAAAATCCAATAATTGTATTGGAGTTTGTTTTTTGAATATTGCAAAATTGAAGAATTTATGTTTAAAAAAATATTAATTGCCAATAGAGGTGAGATAGCATTACGAATTATTAGAACCTGTAAGGAAATTGGAATAAAAACGGTGGCTGTTTATTCAACTGCTGATGCAGAGAGTTTACATGTGCGTTTTGCAGATGAAGCAGTATGTATTGGACCTCCGTCAAGTAGTGAGTCATATTTGAAAATGGCTGCAATTTTAGCGGCAGCTGAAATTACAAATGCTGACGCAATTCATCCTGGGTATGGATTTTTATCTGAAAATGCGAAATTTTCAAAATTGTGTGAAGATTACAATATTAAATTTATTGGTGCATCTGCAGAAATGATTAATAGAATGGGTGATAAAGCATCGGCTCGTGAAACTATGAAAGCAGCTGGCGTGCCAACTATTCCAGGTTCAGAAGGTGTGTTAGAGACTTTTGAAGAAACAGAAGCGTTAGCAAATGAAATGGGGTACCCTGTTATGCTTAAAGCAACCGCTGGTGGTGGTGGTAAAGGAATGCGCGCTGTTTGGAAAAAAGAGCATTTGAAAGAATTATGGGACGCTGCTCGTCAGGAAGCATTTGCTTGTTTTGGAAATGATGGAATGTATATGGAAAAGCTAATTGAAGAGCCACGCCATATTGAAATTCAAATTATAGGTGATTCATTTGGAAAAGCTTGTCATTTATCTGAAAGAGATTGCTCTATTCAGCGACGTCATCAAAAGTTAACGGAAGAGTCTCCCTCTCCTTTTATGACTGCTCAATTGAGAAATAAAATGGGTGAAGCCGCAGTAAAGGCCTCGGAATTTATTGGGTATGAAGGCGCAGGTACTGTTGAGTTTTTAGTTGATAAACATAGGAATTTCTATTTTATGGAAATGAATACTCGAATACAAGTGGAGCATCCAATTACAGAGCAAGTTATAGATTATGATTTAATTTTTGAACAAATTAAAGTAGCTGCAGGTATTCCTATTTCAGGAAAAAATTACACACCTAAATTGCATTCAATTGAATGCAGAATCAATGCTGAAGATCCGTTTAATGATTTTAGACCTTCGCCAGGTAAAATAGAGACGCTGCATGTTCCTGGAGGTCATGGGGTTAGGGTTGATACGCACGTATATGCGGGTTATACAATTCCACCGAATTACGATTCTATGATTGCTAAGCTTATAACAACTGCTCAAACTCGTGAAGAAGCAATAGCTAAAATGAGAAGAGCCTTAGATGAGTTTGTGATTGAAGGTATAAAAACCACGATACCATTCCATAGACAGCTAATGGATAATCCAGATTATTTAGCTGGAAATTATACGACTAGTTTTATGGAAGATTTTGTTCTTGAAAAAGTAAATTAGTGAGTTTTTACATATAAAAATACTGGCTATGCATTTGTTGTATAGCCAGTATTTTTATATGTATTAATCTCGTCCCCCTAAAATTCTACTCCCCCAATATAAGAGCATTGCAAGTGATGATAACGCAGCTACTAAGTATGTCCTAGCTGCCCACTTTAAAGCGTCTTTTGCACCATCTTGCTCCGTTTTGCTTAATAGGTTGTTGGCTTTTAGCCAGGCCAAGCCTCTGTTGCTAGCATCGTATTCAACCGGAAGAGTAATAAAGCTAAATACCGTTGCAATTGCCATAAGTGTCAGTCCAATAACCGCAATTGTAAAACCTATTCCGGTGTTCCCAGATGCAGCTCCTAAAAGCAATCCGCCAATAATTAACCATTGAGAAAATTTTGAAGATATGCCAACCGCAGGCACCAGCTTTGACCTTAAGTTTAACCATTTATATGCAGTAGCATGTTGTACAGCATGTCCAACTTCGTGAGCAGAAACAGCTGCTGCCGAAGCATTTCTTTGGTTGTAAACGGATTCACTTAAATTAACGGTTTTTGTTAAGGGGTTGTAATGATCAGTCAATTGTCCAGCTGTAGAAATAATTTTAACATCGAAAATACCATGGTCATGAAGCATCTTTTCAGCAATTTCTTTTCCGCTTAATCCATTTTGAAGTTGAACTTTGGCGTAGTAATTAAACTTATTTTCTAAACGGTTGCTAACCAGTAAACTAATTAAAGCGATTATTCCAATTAAAATATAAAATTCCATTTATTTATTTTTTTATTAATGTATTTTTGTTACCATTAATATAACATAAATTATTCCAAAAACAGAAATAGACAAAATGGCAAAAATCCCACATATTTTATTAATTTATACAGGTGGAACTATTGGGATGGTAAAAGATTACAATACGGGAGCTTTACAGGTTTTTAATTTTGATAAACTTTTAAATCATATTCCAGAAATAAATCATTTGAATTGTACTATTGAAAGTATTTCATTTGATATTCCTATTGATTCATCAAATATGAATCCTAAAAACTGGATAGCAATAGCAGAAATAATTGAAACGAATTATAAAAAATTTGATGGATTTGTTGTTCTACATGGATCAGATACAATGTCATATTCGGCCTCAGCAATTAGTTTTCTTTTTGAGAATTTAGCAAAACCAATTGTATTTACAGGTTCGCAATTACCCATTGGAGATTTAAGAACTGATGCGAAAGAAAATTTAATTACTTCCATTGAGGTTGCCTCAGCACAAGAAAATAATAGACCTATTGTTTCTGAAGTGTGTTTGTATTTTGAATACAAATTGTATAGGGCTAATAGAACCACTAAAATTAATGCCGAACATTTTCAGGCGTTTATGTCTCCTAATTACCCTGCTTTATGTGAAAGTGGAGTGCATTTAAAATTTTTTAAACAGTATCTTCAAGAAACACCAACTAATAAAGAATTAATAGTTAGAAAAGAACTAAACGAAAACATTGTGATTCTTAAATTATTCCCTGGGATTAATCAAAATACGGTTAAATCTATTTTGAATATTGAAGGTATAAAGGGGGTAGTGTTAGAGACTTTTGGTTCTGGAAATGCACCATCTAATGATTGGTTTGTGAATTTGTTGAAAGAAGCTATTGGAAAAGGAATCCAAATTGTTAATGTAACCCAATGTACTGGTGGGAGTGTTATTATGGGGCATTACGAAACCAGTGTTGAATTGGGGAAAATAGGTGTAATAAGTGGTTACGATATCACCACTGAATCGGCTTTAGCGAAATTAATGTATTTGTTAGGACAGAATATTCCTCAAAATGAATTTAAATCAATTTTTGAAATTTCTCATAGAGGAGAATTAAGTCTTAATTGATAAATTTTCGCTAATTAATTTTAATTTTAGTGCTTAATATTTAAATGAAATATAGTTAAATGGAATAATTATTGAAGATATTTCAAAATATTCAAAATATTTAAAAAATATATTTTTAGTAGTTGTAAAATTTTCAGTATTCAACATTTTTTTGTTACTTGCGAATCGCAAAATAATGTCAGCCTTAGCGGTAATGACTATGTTGAGAGTTAGCATATCTTCCTCTTTAATGAGATTGTCTATTTTGTGAAAAATATTATATTTAACTAGTAAAAAGAATTAATAAATTAACTATTACACGATGAAAAGAGTATTTACTATCCTTGCAATAACAGGATTATTGTTATTTGGAGCGGCACCTAAAGCAATGGCACAAGATGCAGCACAAACTGAAGAAGTAGCAGAAGCAAAAACATTTCACCAAGAATTAAAACAACGTTTTATTGAAGGTGGACCATTCTTTATGGGAATTGTATTGGTTGCCTTAATTTTAGGTTTGGCAATTGCTATAGAAAGAATTATTTATCTTAACATGGCAACTACTAATACTAAAAAATTAGTTAATAAAGTAGATGAAGCTCTAAATGAAGGTGGTGTTGAAGCAGCAAAAGAGGTTTGTAGAAATACAAGAGGACCTGTTGCATCAATATTTTATCAAGGATTAGATAGAATGGATGAAGGTGTTGAAGCAGCTGAAAAAGCAGTTGTTGGATATGGTGGTGTTCAAATGGGATTGTTAGAAAAAAACATTTCTTGGTTATCTTTATTTATTGCCTTAGCGCCAATGCTTGGTTTCATGGGAACTGTAATTGGTATGATTGGTGCATTTGACTCTATTCAAGCGGCTGGTGACATTTCTCCAACAGTTGTTGCTGGTGGTATTAAAGTTGCATTATTAACTACTGTATTTGGTTTAGTTGTGGCTATTATTCTTCAAGTTTTTTATAATTATATTATCTCTAAAGTTGATAGTATAGTAAATAATATGGAAGATGCTTCAATTTCACTTGTTGACCTTTTGGTTAGATTCAAAAAATAATTATAATTATGAGTAATAAATTATCAGGTATATTAACAATTGTAGCAGCGCTAATAGGGGTGATTACTTTTTATTTCTTTATTAGAATTGTTATGGTTGGTGATGATATCTTAGAAACAGATGCAGCTATGCAAGCTAGCGTAGTTTCTCCGTTTATAAGTTTTGCTAATATTGTGTTAATAGCTACATTGGCTATAACCGTAGTTTTTTCATTAGTAAATTTAATAAAACATCCAGATGTTTTAAAGAGATCTTTAATTGGTGTTGGTGTTATGGCTGTGATTTTAGTAATTGCATACTCAGTGGCTGGTGACGGTGCTGTAACAGATGGTGTAGGTAAAATTTTACCCGATGGAGAAGCAGGAACCATATCAAAATGGGTAAGTACTTTAATTAACTATAGTTTTATATTAGGTGCTATTGGTTTAGCTTTTGCTGCAATGGACTTTATTAAAGGACTTGTAAAATAAGATAACTATGGCAAGAAGAGAAAATTCAGAAATTAATGCTGGTTCAATGGCAGACATTGCGTTCTTGCTTTTAATATTTTTCTTGGTAACAACTACAATGGACGTTGACTCTGGAATTGCACGTAAGTTGCCAGAAAAAACGCCAGAAGATCAAAAAGTTGATGTAATTGTTAAAGAAAAAAACATTTTTGATATTGTTGTAAATAGAAACAATCAAATTTTGATTGAGAATGAAAATGTTGAAATAACAGATATTAAAAGGTTAGCAGTTGCATTTATTGATAACGGAGGTGGCATTGGTAACTCAGTAGATGGTGCGCCAGGTGAGCCTTGTGATTATTGCCAAGGAGCTAGAAGTCCGCTATCATCAGATCATCCTAACAAGGCAGTTATTTCGTTACAAAGTGATAGGGGAACAACTTATGGAATGTATATTTCTATTCAAAATGAAATAGAAGGTGCATATATTGAATTGAGAAACAGACTTGGTTTAGAAAAATACAGAAGATCTTATGACGATTTGTTAAAAGATTTTAAAGATAGTCCGAGTGAAAGCTTAAGTGAAAAAATTGATTTTTTGAAAGCGAGCTATCCTCAAATTATCTCTGAACCTGAACCATTAAAATAATATCAGATATGAGTAAGTTTAAAAAGAAGAAAAAAGGGATACCTGCTGTTAATACAGCATCCTTACCTGATATTGTATTTATGTTATTATTCTTTTTTATGGTTTCAACAACAATGAGGGAAACTGATTTGTTAATTAAAAAACCAAATCTTCCAATGGCAAGTGAGGTAAAAAAGTTGGAAATGAAAAGTTTAGTTAGTACAATTTATGTTGGAAAATCTAAAGATGAGAGAATTGCTGGAGATAAAATTCAAGTAAATGATAAAATCATTGATGTGAAAGATGTGCCTAGTTTTATTTTATCTGAACAAGCCTTGAGAAAAGAAGAAGAAGTAAAATATATGACAACTTCTATAAAGGCAGATAAGGAGGCCAACGTTGGTACAATATTGGATATAAAAGAACAATTGAGAGATATTAATGCTTTAAAGGTGAGTTTTTCAACGACCAAAGGGAACGATTTGAAAAAAAATTTTTAAAAGGTTTTAGACTTTCTAAATTATAAAGGCAATCAATTTTTTGATTGCCTTTTTGTTTTAAAAAAGTATCTTTGTTTTTATGAGAAAATGGATGTTTATCATGTTAATTCTAACTTGTAGTGGAACGAGTTGGGGACAGGTAAAGATAGATACGTTGGACTATAAGTATTTAGAAGACCAACTATACCTATCGATAAGTTATAATATGCTTCAAAACAGACCTGCCGAAGATGTAAATTCTCTTTTTTCTTTTGGTATTGAACTTGGTTTTATTAGGGATATTCCATTTAACAAGAGGCGCAATGTTGGAATGGGCATTGGGCTGGGCTATGCATTTAATTCGTATAAAAATCAGGTTATCTTGTCTTCAGAAGATTTGAGTAATACTGATTTTGTTCAACCAATCAAAACCGAGAAATTTAAAACTAATTTAATTGAAATGCCAATAGAGTTTAGATGGCGTAGTTCAACACCCAGTAAATACAATTTTTGGCGTATTTACGGCGGTTTTAAATTGGCCTATACATTCTTATCTAAAACAGAATTTAAGTATAATGAGGAGCATATAAAGCTTAAAAACTTGAGTCTATTTAATAAGTTTCAATATGGAGCTATATTGTCTGTAGGGTATGGGACTTGGAATGTGTATTCTTATTATGGACTTAGTCAACTATTTAATGGTGTTAATGTGAAAGGAGAAGAATTAAACCTCAAAGATTTTAGTATCGGTCTTAAATTTTATATACTATAAATTGAGAATGCAATAAATTGTGAAAATATACCTAGAAGAAACCCCCAAAATACTTCACTTACAATATGCGCCTGAACCCTTAACCTTGCAGAAGCAATTATGCCGCTAAAGAAGAATAGTATAATGAACAGAATTGTTAAGTTTATTTCAAACAATATACTAAAGTAAATTAAAAAACCTATTAACCCGCCTATTGCAGCCATGTGAAGACTTACCTTACGGTTGAAATATAATAGGATATACGATCCAATTAAGCAAATACCATAACCAAAGTAAAAAAAGGCTAATAAATTCACAACCGTTGACTTATAGAGCCAGTATCCAATAAATATTGAAATTGAGATAAATAAAAGTGTTGGAAATTTTCTTTCTTCAATAGTGGACATGTGGTAGCTATTAATCATTCCAAACCGTTTCATTAGAAATAAAAGAACGATAGGAAACACGTATGTGCTCATAAAAAGAACGATAAGAATAGTATGTTCTAATGGTTTAAAAATGTATTTAGGAAGGAGAAGAAAATATAACAATGCTCCAATAATTGAAAAATTAATTGGGTGAAAAAAATAGGAGATAAATTTCGCAAATTTCATAGTGTCTTTTTTAAATCTCCTTTCGCAATCTTGCAACAGGAATGTCTAATTGTTCTCTGTATTTTGCAATGGTTCTTCTTGCAATTGGATATCCCTTTTCTTTTAATTTAAGCGCTAATTTATCATCAGTTAAAGGTTTCTTTTTATTTTCTTCAGCTATAATAGATTCTAATATATTTTTAATTTCTTTTGTTGAAACATCTTCCCCTTGATCATTTTTCATAGATTCAGAGAAAAAATCTTTAATTAATTTAGTACCGTAAGGCGTTGCTACATATTTGCTATTTGCAACCCTTGAAACTGTTGAAACATCCATTCCAATTACATCGGCAATATCTTTTAAAATCATAGGTTTCAACTTACGTTCATCACCAGTTAAAAAATAGTCTTTCTGGTGTTGAATTATAGCATTCATATTAAGCAATAATGTTTGTTGACGCTGTTTTACAGCATCAATAAACCATTTTGCAGCATCTAATTTTTGCTTAATAAATTGAACAGCCTCTTTTTGCGATTTTGTTTTTTCGTTAGCGTCTTTATATCCTTTCAATAAATTATTATATTCATTTGATATATGAAGTTCAGGTGCGTTTCTAGCGTTTAAGGTTAGTTCTAATTCACCTTCAATTATTCGAATGGTAAAATCTGGAACTATTTGTTCAGCAATTTTATTATTACCAACAAATGAACCACCAGGTTTAGGATTTAATTTTTCAATCTCCCCAATTGCATTTTTCAACTCATTTTCTGATACTTGAAATTTTTGTAATAATTTTGAATAATGTTTCTTTACAAAATGGTCAAATGATTGTTCTAGGATTTTAATAGCTAAATTGATGCTTGGTTTTTCTTCCTTTCGTTTTAATTGAAGAATTAAACATTCTTTTAGGTTTAAAGCACCAACACCAGGAGGATCAAGTTGTTGAACAATTTTAAGTAATCGCTCTAATTCTTCAAGGGTTGTGTAAATATTTTGGGTAAATGCTAGATCGTCCAAAATATCCAATAAATCATTTCTAATATACCCGCTATCATCAATGCTTCCAATTAAAAAATCGGTAATTAAAGCTTCTTCATCCGTTAAACGGTAAGTGTTAATTTGATTTTTTAACGTTTGTGTAAAAGATGTTCCTGATGCATAAGGTACCTGTTTGTCTTCATCATCAGAAGAATAGTTGTTGGCTTGGGTTTTATAACTAGGTATTTCATCGTCGCTTAAATATTCATCAATATTAATATCATCAGTATTAATACTATCATTACCAGAATCATCATATTCATCAGCATTAGAATATTCTTCAACAGATTCAAGCCCGCCTTCTAATGCAGGGTTTTCCTCTAATTCTTCTTCCAATTTTTGTTCAAATGCCTGTGTAGGCAATTGAATCAACTTCATCAATTGAATTTGCTGAGGAGATAATTTTTGTAATAATTTAAAATTTAGACTTTGCTTTAGCATATACTAAATAAAATTGCTTTTGATAAAAATACAAAAAAAACAGAGTATATAGCTTAAAATGTTTTTTTACATTTAAGGTTAAAATTCGGCGTTCTGTGGCGTACGTGGGTATGGAATTACGTCACGTATATTACCCATACCTGTTGTAAATTGTACTAGGCGTTCAAATCCCAATCCGAAACCACTGTGTTCTGCTGTTCCAAATTTTCTAGTATCAAGATACCACCACAATTCTTTTTCATCAATATTTAAATCTTTTATTTTTTGCTGAAGTACATCTAACCGTTCTTCACGTTGACTTCCCCCAACAATTTCCCCAATTCCTGGAAACAGTACATCCATTGCTCTAACAGTTTTTCCGTCTTGGTTTAAACGCATGTAAAAAGCTTTGATATTAGCAGGGTAATCGAATAATATTACAGGGCATTTGAAGTGTTTCTCAACTAAAAATCTTTCATGCTCACTTTGTAGATCAGTTCCCCATTCATTGATAAGATATTTAAATTTTTTCTTTTTGTTGGGTTTGCAGTTTCTTAGTATATCTATAGCTTCGGTATAACTAACGCGTTTAAAGTTGTTTTCAATAACAAAATTTAATTTTTCTATCAATGACATTTCACTTCTCTCATTGGCAGGTTTAGATTTTTCCTCTTGCAACAATCTATCATTTAAAAACATCAAATCATCTTTGCAATTCTCTAAAACATAGGTAATAACAGATTTTATAAAATCTTCTGCCAAATCCATATTGTCATCCAAATTATTGAAAGCAACCTCAGGTTCAATCATCCAAAATTCGGCTAAATGACGGGTTGTATTAGAGTTTTCAGCTCTAAATGTAGGCCCAAAAGTATATACTTTTCCCAATGCCATTGCATAGGTTTCAGCTTCTAATTGCCCAGAAACAGTTAAATTGGTTTCTTTTCCAAAAAAATCTTTCGAGTAATCTACTCCAGATTGTTCATTTTTAGGTGGATTAGCGTTATCTAGGGTTGTAACATGAAACATTTCGCCAGCACCTTCAGCATCAGAGCCAGTAATAATTGGTGCGTGGAAATTGTAAAAACCATTTTCAGTGAAATATTTGTGAACAGCAAAAGATAATGCTGATCGAAGGCGCATTACGGCGCTAAATGTATTTGTTCTGATACGTAAATGAGCGTTTTCACGTAAAAACTCAAGACTATGTTTTTTTGGTTGAATTGGATATTCATCGGCATTACAATCACCTAAAATAGTGATTTCAGAAACTTGAATTTCAATATTTTGACCTTTTCCTAAACTTTCAGTTATGGTACCTTTTATTGAAACAGCTGCTCCGGTTGTAATTCTTTTTAAAGTAGCCTCGTCTGTGTTTTCAAAATCAACCACACATTGTATGTTGTTAAGAGTTGATCCATCGTTTAAAGCGATAAATCTATTGGCTCTAAAAGTTCTTACCCAGCCTTTTATAATTACTTCTTGTAAGATATTATGTGAACTTAAAAGTTCTAGAACAGTACTTCTCATTATATATTGTTTTAATGGTTGTAAAGATACATTAACTATTGAAAGTTGGAAAATCTAACAGCGTAAATATATATTAACATCCTGTATCTTTGAAATATTAACACAGCCAAACTACTGCTTACTCTGTGTTTAAAATAAAGTTAAAATAAGGTTATTTTTCTCCGTTTTCATCTTCGGGTGTTAAAATATTTAACACAGGCTCTATAAAGGTTTCTTTATTGGCTATATTACGCTCTAATGAAAGTAATAAAGAAGGTAATAAAATTAAGTTAGAAACCATTGCAAACAAGAGGGTTATGGAAACCAAACCTCCTAAGGCTATGGTGCCGCCAAAACTAGATACCGTAAATACTAAAAATCCAAAAAATAAAACTATTGAAGTATAGAACATACTTACCCCAGTTTCACGTAATGCTCCATATACAGACTGTTGAATTCTCCAGTTATTAGCTTTTAACTCTTGTCTGTATTTTGCTAAAAAGTGTATGGTATCATCTACTGAAATACCAAAAGCAATACTAAACACTAGAATTGTTGACGGTTTTATTGGAACTCCTAAATATCCCATTAATCCTGCCGTAATTAACAAGGGAAACATATTAGGAATTAATGAAATGATAATCATTTTGAAAGATCTAAACATAAAAGCCATAAAAACAGCAATTAATAGTATTGCCAATGAAAGGGAGATTACTAAGTTATTGATTAGATAGTTTGTTCCTTTTAAAAACACCAATGCTTTACCTGTTAACGTAACGTTGTACTTTTCTTTTGGGAATTCTATATCAATTTTTTGCTGTAATCGATCTTCAATTAACTCCATTTTATCTGTTCCAATATCTTTCATAAACGTAGTAATACGTGCATATCTACCAGTTGAGTCAACAAAATTATCCATTAATTCAACTTTAGATTTAGAATTTTTTGTGTATGACAATATCCAGTTTTTTTCCTGATTACTTGGTAGTTGATAATAAGCAGGTTTTCCGCCGTAAAAGGCTTGTTTGGAGTATTTTACAATGTTTAATACCGAAATTGGTTTAGAAAGTTGAGGAATCTCTTCAATGGTTTCTTCAAGTTTTTCCATTCTTTTTAAGGTAGAAAGCTTTAATACACCTTTTTCTTCTTTGGTATCTACAATAATTTCAAGTGGCATAATTCCACCAAATTGCTCTTCGAAAAATACAATATCTTTAAAAAATTGTTTTCCTTTTGGCATGTCTTCAATTAAACTACCTGATACTTTAATCATGTAAACACCAATTATACTTACAATAATTAGTATAATTGTGGTGATGTAAACAGCAAGCCTATGATATCTAACTACTCGTTCCATCCAGTTTACAATAGCATCAATCCATTTACGTTCAAGATGTTTTAAATGCTTTTCTTTAGGAAGCGGTAGAAAACTATATATAATTGGTATGATAAGAAGCGCCAAAATAAATATAGCAAGTATGTTAATGGATGCAATAGTACCAAATTCTTTTAATAACTGACTTTTTGTAAAAATAAACGTCGCAAATCCTGCAGCTGTAGTTACATTGGTCATTAAAGTGGCATTCCCAACTTTTGAAATTACCCGTTGAAGGGATTTTGCTTGGTTTCCGTGTTTTTTTACCTCTTGCTGGTATTTATTTATTAAAAATATAGCATTGGGTACCCCAATAACAATAATTAATGGTGGAATTAAAGCCATTAAAACTGAAATTTCATATCTAAATAAACCTATAAAACCAAACGCCCATACAACTCCAATACTTACAACTAATAAGGTAATAAAAGTTGCTCTTATGGATTTAAAAAAGAAAAAGAAAATTAAAGCAGTTACTCCTAATGCTAACCCTACAAAAAGCCCAATCTCATCAATAATATTTTGAGCATTCATAGTACGTATATATGGCATACCAGATACTCTAACGTCAATATTATAATCTCTTTCAAATTGTTCTATGGCTGGATTTAATACCTCAAAAACGAATTTTTTACGAGCCGCAGTGTTTACAATAGCTTTATCCATGTATACAACTGATTGGATGACTCCAGATTTTTTATTGAATAAAAAATTATCGAAGAAAGGAAGGTTTTCAAATAATTCTTTTTTTATAGCTAAAACCTCGTCTTCAGTTTCGGGAATTTGGTTGTATAACGGTTCTAAATCAAAGGATTTAGTATCGGTATTTTTAACTAGTTTTTGAATATCTCCTATTGATATGGAAAAATCGATCTCAGAAAAAGAGTCTAATTTTTTAGTTAAAGCATTCCAAGCATTGAATTTTAGAGGTGTGAAAATAGAAGGGTCTTCTGTGGCTAAAATAATTAGATTTCCTTCTTCACCAAAGAGTTCTAAAAAATGGTCGTATTCAATGTTAATTTCATGATTTTTTGGTAGTAGGTTTGCTTCGGTATTAGAAAAACGCATATACTGCATTTGAGAAGCTAAAAAGTAAGTAACCCCGGCAATAAAAATTAAAATAAGATATCTTCTTGTTAAGATAAATCTAGAAACTCTTGTCCAAAAACCCATAAAAAAATTTTTGCAAAGGTATAAAAATTGTTTAGCATGAAATAGGTTAAAATTTAAAATCCTAATCTAATATGATAGGTTATTTTTACAGCTAAATTATCACTCCATATTGGGTTTGTGAAATGTCCATACCTATAAAATCCACTCACTCCAAATCCTTTAAACAAAGAGTTCAATTCTAAACCACTTTCAAAATATCCTTTGTTCATATTCTTAAATGTAATACCGGTTTGGTATTCAGGATGGTGAATTGCTCCTATGGCAGCACGGGTAACAAATGATAGCTGAGGTTTAAATTTATGACTAATTTGAAAAAATCTCAATTGATGTTTTATATGAATTGCAGCAAATCTATCGGAAATAAATTCGTTATAACCCATTGTTTCAAAACTATTGCTTCCAGCGAATGTAATTCGTTTTATCCATGGGTTTTTGTAAGTGTAATTGGGGGTTGAATTGTATAAATGAGAAATGGGTGTTTCTCCAAATACAATTCCACCTTCAATTAAAAAACTTGTTGTTGATTTTCGTAATCTTTTTATTTTGTGCAATACGCGCAAATTTATTTGTGTAAAATCAAAATCACTGGCGAGTATGTTTTCAAAACTTTTAGTTAATTGTAGATTGAATTTTGGAAATCCGTTTTTTACATTAATTTTTCCTAAAGGAGAACTCATATATTCACTGTTAGGAGTGTAGTTTAAGCCTAAAATAACAGTGGATAGTGTATATTGTGTATGGTTTTTATCAGGTGATATGTATTGATAATCAAAAAGATTTTTATAATCTCCCGAGCTAAACATTATTTTGGCTTCAAGATTTGGTTGTAAATTATGGCTTAGAAATCCGCTTATGGTTTTGTAATTATAAAACGAATCAATATTTAAGTTTCTTGGATTTATTGGAGAAAACGAGGTGTTTTCGGCTATAAAATTAAAAGAAGCAGATTCAATAATATCGTTAGTATGTTTAGCGCCAATCCACGTATTTGTATTTTTATTTAGGCGTACTGCCCCCCCAAAGCTATATTTAAAATTGGTGTCTTTTGTCCCGTAAGCACCATAAGCTTCTATTTTATATTTTTGTGAGAAATTTGTATTTGTAATTCCACCAAAGCCAATTCTAAACCCTTCGTGATTATTTAAGTTTAAAATCTTTCCAAGGTCTAGGTTAATATATTTAGTGGGGTAGTAGCCTTTAAGTAAATTTCGAGCAATGTTTATTTTTTTTTCAATTCCTTCTTTTTTGGCAATGCTATCCAGGTGTATATACGTTTTTTTATCTCTTTTAGTAAGGGGATTTGTTCTGTAGTTGTTCCAGAATTCTTGTGATTTTTTATTGGCATCATCATTAAATTGAATGGTTGAAGATGCTCTAACTACTTTAATAGGTGTATTTATTTGGATGTTTGAATTAACAGATTTAGATCTAAAATAAATAACATCCTCTGGTTTGTTTTTAGCAGTAGCAACAATAGAATCGTTTAGTTTGTCGTCACTAAATTTTAAAATCCCATTGAACAATGCAACACTTTGGCTGTTATCTCCTTTTTTTAATTCAACATTTTTATTGGCAGGAAACCAAATGTCCGCATCTTTTTGATAAGTATAATTTTGTGTTGCCTTTATATTTACAGTTCCTTTTAGCTCAGCAATCGCTTTTGTAATGGCATAACTTTCGGTGTCAATATATAAAACACCCTCAATGCCTAAATGTTGTTTCTTTTTTAAAGGTTTAAAATAAATAAGATAAGAATATCCATGCTCGTTTTTTACCGTATCTAATATTTTATAATTGTACTGTTTAATGGCATTTTTGGCAATTGGATTTGTGTATTTTGTACCTGCGATAGAATAAAACTCATTGTAAAATGAAAAATCTTGAAAAGTAACCGCAAATAGTTCGTAGATAGGTTGTTTTAAGCCTGCCATTCTTGAGGCTAATATTACTTCTTTGGTTTTTTTTCTTTTTTGAAATTTGAATTCTGAAATTTTTTCTGAAATATATAGATGTTGTTTTTCAATTTCTTTTCTGAATTTGAAATTGGTTGAATCTACTTTGACAAAAAGCCTGTTACCTTTTTTTAGTGTAAAAACGGAATCAATTTTCCCGTCGATTGAATTAGGTTTTGCAGTTACAAGAATTTTATTGTATGTGTTGAATTTGAACGAATTTAAACTTGTTTCAATATTGTTTTTGGATTTGTTTGCGATGGTGTTTTTAATAATTTGAAGCGCTGGATTCTTAATGGAAGTAATTAAAATTTCGTTCAAACTCTCAACAAAAGGTTTTAGTTTAACAGTTATAAATTTTAGATTAGAATTAATGGAAACAGTTGTAGGGCTGTAACCAACATAGGTAATGGTTAGTTGCGTAAATTTCGGATTGGTTTTGAATAAAAATTCCCCATCAATGTCACTCAATACAACCTTATTTGTGTTGGTAGTTATGGTTGCAAAAGGGAGAGGCTTTTTTGTATCAGTATCTAATACAATTCCCTGAATGTTTGTTTGGGAAATAGCCCATAAAGGCAAGAGTAATAATAAAAAAACTTTTTGTTTCATATGGTAAATTGCAGAAGAACAAATATAACTAAATAAAAAAGCACTCTACTGAGTGCTTTTTTATTTAGTTATAAGTTTAACGCTGTTGCCAAGATTAAACTTTCATGATTTCTTCATCTTTTTCTTTATAAAGCGTATCAACTTTTTTGCTAAATTGGTCGGTTAAGTTTTGAATATCGACTTCTACATTGGTTTTCATATCTTCTGAAGCTTCCGTTTTTTTAATTTCGTGCATAGCTTCTCTTCTGTCGTTTCGAATACTTACTTTGGCAAATTCGGCAGCGGCTTTGGCTTGTTTTGAAAGTTCTTTACGTCTTTCTTCAGTTAAAGCCGGTACGTTTATAATAATAATATCTCCGTTGTTCATTGGGTTAAAACCTAGATTGGCAATCATAATTGCTTTCTCAATTGTTTGTAACATGTTTTTTTCCCAAGGTTGAACAGTAATGGTGTGCGCATCCATAGTGCTAATATTAGCTACCTGGGTGATTGGAGTTAACGATCCGTAATAATCAACCATCACACTGCCAATCATTGCGGGGCTTGCTTTACCTGCTCTAATATTTCTGAATTCCTTTTCTAAATGCAAAATTGAATTTTGCATTAATTCATTTGTGCTATCAATTATAAAATCTAATTCCTCATTCATGATTGAAAAACTTTAATTATTTATTTGTCAACTTTTGTTCCTACGTTTTTTCCTGAAATTACTTTTGCAAGATTTCCTTTGGTATTCATGTCAAAAACAATAATAGGCAAATTATTTTCTTGACTTAAAGCAAAGGCAGTCATATCCATAATTTTTAATCCTTTATTTATGACTTCCTTGTAAGTGATATTATCAAATTTAATGGCGTCAGCGTGTTTTTCAGGATCCATATTGTAAATGCCATCAACTCTTGTACCTTTTAATATTATGTCTGCATTAATTTCAATAGCCCTTAAAACGGCCGCAGTATCTGTAGTGAAATAGGGGTTTCCTGTTCCACAACCAAAAATAACAACTCGTCCTTTTTCTAAATGTCTAACTGCTCTTCGTTTGATAAAAGGTTCTGCAACTTGTTCCATCTTAATAGCGGTTAGTAGTCTGGTTTTAATGCCAGTAGCTTCTATAGCGCTTTGAAGTGCTAATCCGTTTATTGCAGTTGCGAGCATTCCCATGTAATCGCCTTGTACGCGGTCAATACCATTGCTTGCACCTGCCACACCTCTAAAGATGTTACCACCACCAATAACAATAGCAACTTCAATACCTTGATTAATAATATTTTTAACTTCTTGTGCGTATTCAGCAAGTCGTTTAGGGTCAATCCCGTGTTGGCGCTCACCCATTAGGGCTTCTCCACTTAATTTTAATAGAATTCTTTTGTAAGACATAGTTATTTTGAAAGTTATGCAAATATAAGAAATTGTTTAGAAGTATAGTTTGATAAGTTGATAGTGATACAATATTTTTAAAAGAAAATAAATTGCAAAAAAAAACCTTGTATAAACAAGGTTTTTTTTATTTCAATATTTGAAATTGTATTATGCTATAGAAACTCTTTTAAAGTCTACAACCTCAACATCACCAATAGTTTTTACATATTCGGCAACCGTTTGTTTTTCATTTTTGATGAAAACTTGGTCTAAAAGACATTTTTCAGTATCTAAGGTAGTGTTGTCAGAAATAAATCTTTCTATTTTTCCAGGAATAATTCTATCCCAAATTGCTTCTGGCTTACCTTCAGCTTTTAATTCAGCTTCTAATCTTGTTTTTTCTCCAGCAATAATTTCATCAGTTAACTGAGCTCTTGAAATATAAGTAGGAACATTTTTAAGTGTTTTACCTAATCTTTCTAGTTCAATGTTATCTTTTTCAATTACAGCAATTCTAGCTTCTGTCTCAGATGCAACAAATTCAGGGTCAAAATCTTTATAAGATAAAATTGAAGCACCCATAGCAGCTGCTTGCATAGAAAGGTCTTTTGCTACAACATCTGAACCTGCAATATTTGCAGACAATGCAGTAACTGCAGCAATTTTATTTCCAGCGTGAATGTAGTAACCTACATAGTCACCAGCAACTTTTTCAAAAGCACCAATTTCTAATTTTTCACCAATAACACCAGTTTGTTCAATTAATTTTTCTGCAACAGACATTCCTCCAAAATCAGCAGCTAAAAAAGCTTCTTTTGAATCATAGTTTACTGCAGTTTTTGCAAATTCTGTAGCTAAAGCAACAAATGCATCGTTTTTAGCAACAAAATCAGTTTCACAATTTAATGAAATAATAGCCCCCTGTGTATTGTCAGCATTTACGCTTGCAATAACAGCTCCTTCAGAAGTATCTCTGTCAGCTCTTTTGTCTGCTACTTTTTGTCCTTTTTTACGTAAAATATCCACTGCTTTGTCAAAATCTCCTTCTGCTTCAACAAGTGCGTTTTTACAGTCCATCATACCTGCTCCGGTAGATTTTCTTAATTTATTTACTTCTTGGGCCGTAATTTTTGCCATAGTATTCTAATTTTTGTTGAATTAAGATTCAACTATTTTATTTTAATTATTTTGCTCCTTCTGCTTTGGTTTCTTTACTTTCCTTTCTTTCAGCCAATCCTTCAGCAATAGCGTCAGTGATATAACCTAAAACTTTATCTATAGATTTTGAAGCATCATCATTAGAAGGAACTACATAATCAATTCCTCTTGGATCAGAGTTTGTATCTGTCATTGCGAAAATAGGAATACTTAAATTCATAGCTTCAGCAACTGCAATATGTTCTTTTTTAACATCCACTACAAAAATAGCTCCAGGTAAACGAGTCATATCTACAATTGAACCTAAGTTCTTTTCTAGTTTTTCACGTTGACGGTTAATTTGTAATTTTTCTCTTTTTGAAAGTGCGTCAAAAGAACCATCAGTTTTCATTCTGTCAATAGTAGCCATTTTTTTAACAGCTTTTCTAATGGTAGCAAAGTTTGTTAACATACCACCTGGCCATCTTTCTGTGATGTAAGGCATGTTAATACTTTTTGCTTTTTCTGAAATAATTTCTTTTGCTTGTTTTTTTGTTGCTACAAAAAGGATTTTTCTTCCTGAGATTGCAATTTTCTTTAAAGCTTCGGCAGCTTCATCGATTTTTGCAGCGGTTTTGTATAGATCGATAATGTGAACACCATTACGTTCTCCATAAATGTATGGAGCCATGTTGGGATTCCATTTTCTTGTAAGGTGACCAAAGTGAACACCCGCTTCTAATAATTCTTTAACTTCTATGTTTGCCATTTGTACTTAGTTTACGTTCCGTTGAGCTAGCAATAGGGAAGTAGCGATTTTTCGATCTTCCCTATTTGGATGCTAAACTTTTTACAGTCATTGACTGATCAACAACAACTTTGTTTAATTTTAATTTCAATGAACCACCAAAAAAATTGGTGACACAATTCAAAAAAACGATTAACGTTTCGAGAATTGGAATTTTTTTCTTGCTTTCTTTTGACCGAATTTTTTACGCTCAACCATTCTTGGGTCTCTAGTAAGTAATCCTTCTGGTTTTAGAATCAATCTGTTTTCTGCGTCTATTTCACATAGAACTCTAGAAATTGCTAAACGAATAGCTTCAGCTTGACCAGTAATACCACCTCCAAAAACATTAACTTTAATATCAAATGCCTCTGCATTGTCAGTTAAGTTTAACGCCTGCATTATTTTATATTGTAAATGTGGAGTTGTAAAATAGTCTTTGTAATCTTTTTTGTTAACTGTGATAGAACCTTTTCCTTCAGAAACATAAACACGAGCAACAGCTGTTTTTCTTCTACCTATTTTGTGTATTGTATCCATTTATTTAAGATCGTTAAGGTTAATAACTTTTGGAGTTTGCGCAGTTTGATTATGTTCAGCACCTGCATAAACATATAAATTTCTGAACAAAGCACTACCTAAAATATTTTTAGGCAACATTCCTTTTACTGCTTTTTCAACAAGACGTGTTGGATTTTTTTCAAACATTTCTGTTGCAGTTAATGATCTTTGACCACCTGGATAACCTGTGTGACGAATGTAAGATTTGTCGGTCCACTTTTTACCAGTTAAATTGATTTTCTCTGCGTTGATAACCACTACATTGTCTCCACAATCTACGTGAGGAGTGTAATTTGGCTTGTATTTACCTCTAATTAGCATTGCTATTTGAGAAGCTAGACGACCCAACGTTTGGCCGTCTGCATCAACTAATACCCACTCTTTAGTAACGGTATTTTTGTTAGCTGATACTGTTTTGTAACTTAATTTACTCACAATTAAATTCTTTGTTATAGTTAAACATTAATTTTTTGCCCCTAAAAAGGGAGTGCAAATGTACAAACTATTATTTAGATAACAAATAGTAAGTTGTAGATATTTTATAAAGTAAAATGCAGTGTTAAAAGTTTGAATGTTTGAGGGTTATAGCGTGGAAATATTGAAGTCTATAAGTTATGATGTCAATAACCAACAACAGCCAAATCAATACCCTGTTTTTTAATGTGCTTCTAACCAATTTTGTCCTTCTCCTAAATCAATAGTTAAAGGAACTGAAAGCTTAAAGGCATTTTCCATTTCTTTTTTAATAATTGGTTTTAAAATGTCAAGTTCGGAATTGTGCATGTCAAAAACCAATTCATCATGTACTTGAAGAAGCATTTTTGTTTTATAGTTGCCCTCAATTAATAAATTATGAATTTTAATCATTGCTAGTTTTATAATATCAGCTGCGCTACCTTGAATTGGTGCGTTTACTGCATTTCGTTCATCGCCCGAACGAACAATGGCATTTTGAGAGTTGATGTTTTTTAAATACCTACGACGGTGTAAAATAGTTTCAACATAGCCATTCTCACGAGCTAAATCTACTTGATTGGCAATGTATTGTTTTAATTTAGGGAATGTTTTGTAGTAGTTGTCGATTAATTCTTTTGCTTCCGCTCTCGATTTATTTAGTTGTTGAGCCAAAGTAAATGCGCCTTGCCCATAAATAATGCCAAAATTAACTGCTTTTGCATCTGCACGTTGTTCTCTGGTAACGTCTTCAAGCGAAACACCAAATACTTTTGAAGCAGTAGCGGCGTGAATATCTTCGCCTCTTTTGAAAGATTCAATCATGCTTTCATCTTTACTTAAAGCAGCAATAATCCTTAATTCTATTTGTGAGTAATCTGCAGCTATTAATGTGTACTGATTATTTCTAGGTACAAAAGCCTTTCTAACTTGCCTACCTCGTTTAGTTCTCATGGGAATGTTTTGTAGGTTTGGATTGTTAGAACTTAATCGTCCAGTAGCCGCAACAGACTGGCTATAGGTAGTGTGTATTCTGCCAGTAATGGTGTTTACTTCTTTTGGTAAGGCATCTACATAAGTATTTTTTAGTTTTACCAATCCACGCCATTTTAAAATATTTTGTACAATCTCATGTTTTGGAGCTAATTTTGACAAAATTTCTTCTCCTGTAGCGTATTGCCCTGTTTTTGTTTTTTTTGGTTTGGCGGATAGTTTTAAATGCTCAAAAAGTACATCGCCCAATTGTTTTGGTGACGCTAAATTAAATTCTACATTAGCTTCTTTGTATATGGCGTCTTCTAAGTTCTGAATATCATTGTTTAAATCATCAGACAATGAATTTAAAAATTCAGCATCTAATTTAATACCTTCTAACTCCATGGTTGCTAAAACACGAAGTAAAGGAATTTCAATTTCAGTATATAATTTGGTTAAATTATTGGTTTTTAGTTCTGTCTCAAAAATTTGCTTTAGCTGAAAAGTTAAGTCAGCTTGTTCAGCGGTATAATTTGCTTGTTTGGAGATTTCTAATTGGGTAAATAATAATTGGTTTTTCCCCGTTTTTCCAATCAATGATTCTATTGTTATGGGTTTGTAGTTTAAATAGGTTTCAGAGAGTACGCTCATATTATGGCGCATGTCTGGGCTCAATAAATAATGTGCTAATGTGGTGTCGAATAAATTTCCTTTAAGTTGAATGTTGAAAACGCTTAAAACTTTAATGTAATATTTACTATTGCTAGAAATTTTTTCGATGGATTCGTTTTCAAAAAATAATTTAAATTCATTTAAAATTAATGCTTGCTCACTTTGTTGTATTGCTACAAAATACCCTTTGTTATTTTCGTATGAAAATGAAATTCCAATTACTTGTGTTTCAAAACAATTAGTGCCTAACGTTTCTATGTGAAAAGCTACAGATGTTTGCTGGTTTAATTTTTTGAGTATTAATTTTCTTGCAAAAGCGGTGTCGACATATTGGTAAAGTTGACTTGAGTTTTCAAGATTGTTAAATCCAGACACGTTGGTGATTATGTCAGTGGGTGCTGAAAACAAATCAAATTGTTGTGACTCAATAGTTGGTGATTGACTATTTGAGGTTGAAGCAGCTTTTTTTTCTTGATTGTCTACTCCATGCTTAGGGAATAATTGAAAAATAGCAGGAAGATTTTCAGAAATTCTTCTAAATTCTAATTCTTTAAAAATTTCATTGGTTTTTTCTAAATCAGGATGGTTCAATTCAAAATCTGATTCATGAAATTCAACTGGGCAATCCAATATAATGGTTGCTAATTGTTTTGATAAAATTCCTAATGCTTTATTTGCTTCAATTTTCTCCTTCATTTTACCTTTTAGCTCATGGGTGTTCGCTAATAAGTTTTCCATACTACCATATTGTTTCAAAAACTTTTTGGCTGTTTTATCACCTACCCCAGGTAGGCCAGGAATATTGTCTACTGCATCTCCCGTCATTCCTAAATAATCAATAACTTGTTCTGGGCGCTCAACTTCAAACTTTGCTTGTACCTCTGGGATCCCCCATTTTTCAATACCATTTCCCATTCGGGCAGGTTTATACATAAAAATATTTTCGGAAACCAACTGTGCAAAATCTTTATCAGGAGTCACCATAAATGTTTGATAACCGGCTTTTTCAGCCTGTTTTGAGAGTGTTCCTATTAAATCATCTGCTTCAAATCCTTCTTTTTCAATAATTGGAATGTGCATAGCTTCCAATATTTTATGTATATATGGTAAGGCTATTTTAATAGCTTCAGGTGTTTCTTGTCTATTTGATTTGTAATCAGGAAAAGCTTCATTTCTACTATGTGAACCGCCTTTGTCAAATGCCACTGCTAAATGATCAGGTTTTTCGCGTTTAATAACATCTAGTAACGAATTAGTGAAACCCAATATTGCCGAGGTGTCCATTCCTTTTGAATTTATTCTTGGATTTTTAATTAAGGCATAATAACCGCGAAAAATTAAGGCGTAAGCATCTAAAAGAAATAAGCGTTTTTGTGTAGGCATTGAACAGATTTATTGGATTTTTAATTTTAGTAAAAGTAATAAAATCAATTTTAACATTACATTAATTAAGTACGGAAACTATTTTGTTCTAGATACATTATATTTACTTTTTTGAAAACCTTATTTTTAGATGATTCGTTGGATAATTTTTATTGTATTTATATTTTTTGTTGACTTTTATGCTTTTCAAAGCATAAAAACCATTGCCAAAAATAAAGTGCTATATATTTTTTATTGGTTGTTTTCTATAGTGGTTTTAGGTAATGTTATTTACCAACTCGTTACTTATAGCAATTCAAAAGGAATGCCGCAAGCCACCATGTTTGCTTTTGGACTGATGATATTGTCTGTAGTGCCAAAAGTAATTGCGATACTTGTTTTGTTTGGCGAAGATGTTTTTAGGGTTATTAAGGGTTTTAGTAGTTGTTTTTCTAAATCAAAATCAACGCCTTTTTTTGTTGACAGACGTGAATTTGTAAGTAAAATAGCACTTGGTTTGGCGGCAGTGCCGTTTGTTTCTATTATTTATGGAATGGCTAGAGGTAAATACAATTACCAAGTAATAAATCATACGCTGTATTTTGATGATTTGCCATTGGCTTTTGATGGATTTAAAATTACGCATATTTCAGATATTCATAGTGGAAGTTTTGACGATGCTGAAAAAATAGCGCACGGTATAGATTTAATTAATCAACAAAAATCAGATGTTATTTTGTTTACGGGAGATATTGTAAATAATACCGCTGATGAAATGGATTTATGGATTCCGTATTTTAAGAAGTTAGAAGCTAAGCATGGAAAGTTTTCAGTATTAGGAAATCATGATTATGGGGAGTATGCACGATGGAAAACGTCTGAAGAAAAGGCTTTAAATTTTCAAGCAATAAAAGATATTCATCCAAAAATAGGGTTTAATTTATTATTGAACCAGAGCATTTATTTAGAAAAAGGGAATGAAAAAATTGCCTTAATTGGAGTTGAGAACTGGGGAACACGATTTAAAAAAGCTGGTGATTTGCAATTGGCTTCTTCCAAAGTGGCTAAAGGAGATTTTAAAATTTTAATGAGTCATGACCCCTCTCATTGGAATGCAGAGGTTAAACTAGATGCTAAAAATTATCATTTAACCTTGAGTGGTCACACGCACGGAATGCAGTTTGGAATTGAAATTCCGGGTGTAAAATGGAGCCCGGTACAATATATTTATGAGCAATGGGCTGGTATTTATTCTAATGTGGGTAGGTATATAAATGTGAATCGTGGGTTTGGGTTTTTAGCCTTTCCTGGAAGGGTTGGTATTTGGCCAGAAATAACCGTGATTACCTTGAAAAAGAAGTAGATAGTGGTTTTATAATTAAAAATGTTACATTTGTATGTATGTAAATGTTTGTATTTGATTTTTTTTAATAAAAATGAATAGGTTATGGCAAAATTTGGAGAATTAATAGGTTCAGATATTCCTGTTTTAATTGATTTTTATAACGAATGGGAAGGGGACTCAAATAATTTTCACGCAACGTTGCGTGATGTGGCTGCGGCCCTTGGTGATAGTGCTAAAGTGATAAAAATTGATGTGGAGAAAAATGAAATTTTGGCGAATGCTCTTAGAATTAAAGGCAACCCAACATTTATTATTTATAAAGATGGTGAAATGAAATGGCGTCAATCTGGCGATCAAGATGCAAATACTTTAATTTCTTTGGTGCAAGAATATCTTTAATTAATAGCTTTAAAACAATACCCTTTTTTTGAATAATATTCCAAAATTTTAGGTAAAACATATTGTAGTTTTTCTTGAGATTTTATGCTGTCATGGAATACAATGATACTTCCGTTTTGAGTGTTTTTAATAACATTTTCTAAACAGTCTTTAGGTGTAATTGTGGTGTCAAAATCTGCGCTTAATACATCCCACATTATTATTTTATATCCCTTTTTTCTTATTTTTTTTGATTGAGAAAGTTTTAATTTCCCATAAGGAGGTCTAAATAGTTTTGAAGTTTGGGGAGGGTTGTTTTTAGGGAAGTCAATATTTTTTAGATAGAATTCGGTTTCGGTTTTAAAGCCGTTTAAATGGTTGTTAGTATGATTTCCTATACTGTGATTGTGATTTATTATTTTTTGATAAATAGATGGATGCTCTGCAATGTTTTTTCCAATGCAAAAGAAAGTTGCTTTGGCATTGTATTCTTTTAGTTTGTTAAGGGTCCAGTTGGTGATTTTGGGTGTTGGGCCATCGTCAAAAGTTAAATACAATACTTTTTCTTTTGACGATAAACTCCAAACCCAATTTTTGAAAATTATTTTAAAAATATGAGGTGTTTTTATAAAATAAGGCTTCATTATTCTCTAATCAGGAAATCAAATAATTTTAGATAGTTTACATAATCATCCTTTAAAGATATAGCATAGGTTTCAGCGTCAAATTGCGCCGATGTTTTTATAACCTGGTCGTACATTAAAAGACTTCGCTCAATTTCATTAAAAACACCTTCAATATCTGCTTCACTAAATTGGCTATAATATAGTAGGTCTTCCTGGAAAACAGTTGTTAATTCCTTGGATAAAGAGCGCGCTTTTTCTGTTTCATTTAAAAGATAATATAAATCAATATATGAAATAAGCATACTGTAATGGCCAAATTTGTTTACAGGCATTTTTTCTAAAGAGGTGTCTAGTATTTCCTCCGCTTTTTCAACTTGTCCTTCGCTAATTAATATTCTGGCTAAGCGTTCCATGTTGTTTCTGTAAGTTACAGAGTTTTTTCTTGTTTCTGGGTCTAAATAAATGTTGTTATCTGTAATATTTCTCCAATCCCAGTTCATTACATTTTTATACATAATGTCTGAGTTTATTCTGCCCATTTCAAAGAAGCTGCCTTTATTTGGTGTGTAAATTGGCACAAGTTTAAAAGTCATTCCATCTAATTGTAAATAATCTTTTAGCCAAATATACTCTTCGGCAGCTTGTGCCCCGCCAGTGAAATAAATTGGTTTTTCCCAATTGTTGTTGGCTAAAATATCGAGCATTAAAATTCGATTTTTTGTTAGAGAAGAGCTTATTACAATATCTATATAAGGAACAATTAACGCGCTGTCCTTTTGTGCAACAATTCCGTTTCTTAAAACGGTTTCTTTGTCTATAGGGATTCTAATTTTATTTGAAGGTAATATCTTTTCTTTAATGCCGTCATCATCTAAATCAAAATAAGTAATGTCTTTGTCGCTGGCAATCCATTTCATGAAAAATTCAATGCTAACAACAGAGTCTTTTAATTGTGGAAAGTTCATTTCTTGAATTTCTTCAAAAAAGTAGGCGACATCTAGGGTTCCCCATTTATATTTATCATGGGTTAATTGTGATGGAATAGGATCGGCTTCATATGTTTTGCGCTTCATTTGATCTATGTACCAGTCGGTGCTAAATAAACTGGTATTAATCAATTTCATATCTGTTCTATAATTTTCAACCTCTTGCATATACCACAGTGGAAAAGTGTCATTATCACCAATGGTAAATAATATGGCATTAGGGTCACAGGAATCTAAATATGCTTTTGCGTTTAAATGAGTGGTAAACCTGTTAGATCTGTCATGGTCATCCCAGTTTTCGGAAGCCATAAGCGCAGGAACTGCCAATAGTGAGATTACTGAAACAGCAATTGCCACTGTTTTTTGATTGGCAAAATCTTTCAGTTTTTCAAATAAGGCTAAAACACCAAAGCCTACCCAAATGGCAAAGATGTAAAAGGATCCTACAATGGCATAATCTCTTTCTCGAGGCTCAAATGGTTTTGGATTGGTGTAAAAAATAATGGCTAAACCAGTAAAAGCAAAAAAGAGGAATAGTACATAAAAATCATTTTTATCTTTTTTGAAATGGAAATACAGTCCTATTAGTCCTAAAATAAAAGGCAAGAAATAATACTTGTTCCGTCCTTTGTTGTTTTCAACATCTGAAGGTAAATTGCTTTGTGGGCCTAAACGCATTTCGTCAATAAAATCAATTCCACTTAACCAATTTCCGTTTTGAATATCTAATTGTCCTTGCTCATCGTTTTGTCTTCCAGCAAAATTCCACATAAAATAACGACCGTACATATAACCAAATTGAAAGTCGACCATAAATTTGAGGTTTTCAATAAAAGTTGGTCGGCGTTTGCTGTTTTGAGGAATACCTGCAATGGCTTTATAATTTTTTATAACCGTTGCATCGGTGCTAACCATTCTGGGAATAAGTCCTTTGTGTTTACTGCTCCAGTTTGGTAGTGCATCTTCGTAATGGTTTACAATAACATACTTATTTGTTTTGTAATCTTTTTCATACTTGGGTTTGTCATCTCGTGTTGGACTTGTTTGGTCTGTTACTCTATTGTATATTAAGGAGTAATAAGTATCGTAAAATACATTGGCATCACCGTACTGTTCCCTGTCATAATAGGCTAATAATTCGCGTGCACTAGATGGGTTGTTTTCGTTTATAGTTGTATTGGCATTTGCTCTTATTGGTAACATTAACCAAGATGAAAATCCAATTATAATAAATAATACTGAAAGAATTAGGGTGTTGGCGTCAACCAATTGTTTTTTATGGGTGTAGCTAATACCAAAATAAAAGAGTGCAACCAATAATATAGCTGCAATAATACTACCTGAATTGAAGGGAAGGCCTATTGAATTCACGAAAAATAATTCTAACGCACTAAAATATCTTAAGGTGTATGGAAATAACATTTTAAATACAAACATTAAAACCAATATGGATACGATGTTTGCTATTACAAATTGTTTTGTGTTTAGTTTTTTATATTTTTTGTAGATGTATAAAAATACAATTGAAGGAATTACCAATAGTGATAAAATATGAACTCCAAAAGATAAGCCAACCACAAAACTAATTAACAGTAACCATTTGTTTCCTTGTGGTTTGTCCATTTCAGCTTCCCATCGTATTCCTAACCAAAATAGTAAAGCCATTAAAAATGATGACATGGCGTATACTTCAGCTTCAACTGCGCTAAACCAAAAACTATCAGAAAAAGTATATGTTAATGCCCCAACAACACCACTTCCTAATATTGCAATGTATGAGCTTGATGTTAATTTGTAAGATTTTTCAACAAGTTTTTTTCCTAAAGCAGTAATGGTCCAAAACATAAATAAAATAGTAAATGCACTAGCCAGAGCCGACATGAAGTTTACCATTTTTGCAATTTCCATAACATCGTTTGTAAACATCGCAAAAAACGCACCTAGCATTTGAAATAGGGGGGCTCCTGGTGGATGTCCAACTTCTAACTTTACGGCTGTTGAAATATATTCTCCACAATCCCAATAGCTAACAGTTGGCTCTAAAGTTAAGGTGTAGGTAAGTAGTGCAATAGCAAAAGTGGCCCATCCAAATATGGTGTTCCATTTAGTAAAATTAGACGAATTCATATGAAAATTTTTATCGTGGCGAATTTAACAAAATTAATCTAAAGTATATTGAGGAAGTATAATTTTGAAGTGTTAATGATATACTAAAACAGAAATACACATTTTTTTTAAAAAAAAAGTATAAAAATATTTGTCAAATTGAAACTTTGCTTTAAATTT
>Ga0224504_10000072_pt1 | contig 39157 bp, 29 predicted proteins | sample SF_Oct11_sed_USG_3_FD_170160 | JGI IMG/M metagenome (GOLD analysis project Ga0224504, IMG submission 170160) | Sediment microbial communities from San Francisco Bay, California, United States - SF_Oct11_sed_USGS_24 | ecosystem: Environmental > Aquatic > Marine > Sediment | place: USA...
AAGGCGAACACCGTCGGCAGTCCTCCGCACGTCTGCTAGTATCGCGGACATGCAACTGAAGCGTGATATCGGTTATTTTGGCGCCGCCTTTATTGTCCTCAATTCAGTAATTGGCGCAGGAATCTTCGCCCTGCCAGGCAAAATTGCGGTCAGTGCGGGACTGGTCAGTCCGTGGTTGTTTCTGATTGTCGGGATTCTGTTTCTGTCGATCATCCTGACATTCGCCGAGCTCGCCAGCTACTACGACCAAACCGGTGGACCCGTACTCTATGCACGTGATGCGTTCGGACCGCTCGCAGGATTTAGTACGGGCTGGCTGATCTTCCTGGCCCGCATGACGTCATTTGCGGCAAACGCCAACGTCATGGCCATTTATCTTGCTTCCCTTTCGGACGTATTTGCCTCGGAAGCCGCCCGCATGGCGATCATCACTATCGTTACCGTCGGGTTAACCTGGGCGAACGTGCGAGGCGTAAAAGACGGTGTTCGCTTGATGGGTGTGTTCACGCTTCTCAAGGTCCTGCCACTATTGCTACTGATCCTGCTGGGTCTACAGCATGTAACAGGCGCCACGCTGGTCCCTGCTGGTTTCCATATCGACAACATCGGCGGCACAACCTTGTTGTTGATCTATGCCTATGTTGGATTCGAGACCGTCGGGGTTACTGCCGGTGAAACCAGCAGGCCCCAACGCACGATCCCCATCGCACTGGTCCGCACGCTGCTCCTGACCGGACTGCTCTATTTCTTTATCGTCCTCGTATACATCTCCGTCATTCCTGCTGCGAACTATGCCAATGCGACACTGGTTGATGTTGGCCGCAGCCTGGCCGGTCCTGCAGGTGCACTGGTCATCACCTTCACCGCAGTATTTTCGATTGGCGGCAATCTGGCCAGTTCGATACTCGCCGCTCCGCGACTCCTGTTTTCATTGGCTGAACAGCGCCTGTTGCCACAGTGGTTCGGAAACGTCCACAAGAAATACGCGACACCGGACCGCGCCATTATCGCGATGGGTGCGATGGCGCTGGTGCTGGGCTTGTCGAGCAACTTCGTTGATCTGGCCATCGGCAGTTCTGTCGTGCGTCTGCTCGGCTACATCATCTGCATAGCCTCACTGCCTGTGATCCGGCGTAACGCAAAGGCCGAGAAGAGTGAGCAGGCCTGGCGGCTGCGCGGCGGCTACGCAATTCCCGCGGCAGCGCTACTGATCTGCCTGTGGCTGATCGGGCAATCCGAAGGGGAGGACTGGATCAAGGTGTCTATCCTCCTCCTGATAGGATTGGGTCTCTATCTTGTTGAAAAGTGGTACTACGCACGGAAATGAGTCGCACAGCCGTCTTCATTATCTTCCTGTTGGGCACGTTCTGCCTTGAACATGCCTGCGCAAATGGTGTCCCGCTGGCAGATCGCAACTGGCAGGAAATCAGCAGCGGCAATTTCCGTATCAAGAGTGTCCTCGCAGAAGAGGAAACGATTGAACTGCTGCGGCATCTCGAAGTCATGCGCGCATCGTTAGGTGACTCGAGCGAAGTTTCAACGTACGAATCGCAGGTACCGACAATCATTCTTGCGGTCGATAATCACGATGACTATGTGAGTATCGGCGCCCCGGATTTCTCCGCTGGCTACTTTGTCTCGGATCTTCGGGAAAACGCCATCCTGATCGAGCACACGGCAGGCTCGCGGGGCATCCAGATCATCCTGCACGAATATGCACACTATCTGAACAAGCAGTCAGGTCAGATTCGGTTCCCGCGTTGGTTTGAGGAAGGCAATGCCGAGTACCTCTCTCACTCACGCGTACGCGACCAGGCTTTCGAGTATGGCATGGCGCCACAGGGACACCTCGCCAGCCTGAACGTCATGACCTGGATGCCTCTTGCAGCGCTACTGACTACGGACGACACATCGGCGATGAACAATGAAGAAGCGGCTTTGTTCTATGGCCAGTCGTGGCTCATGGTTCACTACCTGCGCAGCCTGCCCGACGCCGATCAGACGCTTCACACAAGGCTTGAGCGCTATGCACGCCTGGCGTCCACGGGAACGCCGCCGGGCGAGGCCTTCTCACAGGCATTCTCAGTTGATCTTGAAGACTTCGAGCAGGCGCTCTTGCAGTACTTCCTCAGGAAGAAATTTGCCACCCGCAGCGTTTCGGTCAATACGGCCCTGCCCGGTTTTTCACCGCAGGTTGCCGAGATGTCGCGACCGGAAGCGCAACTTGCACTCGCGCATATGGCATTGCGTTTGGAAAACTTCGATGCTGCGGAGAATTGGTTCACTGCGGTACTTGACGACAGTGATTTGCGTGCCCACGGAGAAGCCGGGCTTGGGCGAATCCTTGGACGGCGCGGCGATCTTGAGGACGCGAACAAGCGCTTCGAGACGGCCATCTACCTGATGGCCTGGGACTTTCGAATATGGATGGATTACGCGCAATACTGGGCGCAGCAACTGTCGACCAGTTACGACTCGAAAACGAGGATCAGGGTTGCATCGCGCCTGATCGAGTCACTGCAAAGTGCACTGACGATCGCTGACGCGACGCCTGAACTGAATTCGCTGATGGGTCTCGCTTATCTTGCCAAAGGTCAGGATCTGCCTGAAGCAATCGAATACCTGGAAGCCGCGATCGAAGCAGCGCCGCAAGACCAGGCCACCCGCATGTTGCTGGCACGGGCCTACCTGTTTGTATTCCAGCCGGACAATGCCATCGCCGCTGCCGAGTCAGTGTTGCGTTTCGAACATCAGTCAAATGTGCTGACGGACGCCGCGCACGAGGTCATCAACGACGCACACGAGCTTCGCCGCAGGATAAACTAGCGTTTGCGTTTCTTCGGAATGTAAAGGTCTGTCAACGTGCCTTCGAACGCCTCGGCCGAGAACGCCACCGTTTCCGACAATGTCGGGTGCGGGTGAATGGTGAGACTGATATCCGTCGCATCCGCGCCCATCTCGATTGCCAGACCGATCTCGGCAATCAGGTCGCCCGCACTGGGACCAACAATTGCGCCACCAAGCAGGCGATCCGATTGCGGGTCGAACAACAGCTTCGTAAAACCCTCAGAACGACCCAGGGCTAATGCGCGACCGCTGGCTGCCCAGGGGAACTGTGCTTTTTCATAATCGATGCCCTTTGCCTTGGCTTCAGTCTCGGTCAGACCAACCCATGCAACCTCGGGATCGGTATACGCAACCGACGGAATGGTGCGGGCATCGAAGAAACTCTTGTCACCATGGGCAACTTCCGCCGCAACCTTCGCCTCGTGTGTGGCCTTGTGTGCGAGCATGGGTCCGCCCGCCAGGTCACCGATCGCAAAAATATGCGGCACGTTGGTGCGCATCTGTTTATCGACTTCGATGATACCGCGCTCGTCCACGCGCACGCCGGCCTTGTCCGCATCCAGCTTGTCGCCGTTTGCGCGCCGCCCGATAGCAACAAGGACCCGATCATAGACACCAACTGAGGGGGCATTCTCACCTTCGAAGGTCACCTCGATGCCTGGCACCGTAGCGCGCATGCCGGTGACCCTGGTCTTAAGCAGTATCTTCTCGTAGCGGTCATTCACGACCTTGACAAATGGCCGCAACAGGTCCTTGTCAGTACCCGGCATGAGCTGATCCATAAGCTCAACGACGCTCACCTCAGTTCCGAGCGCGCTGTAAACACATGCCATCTCGAGGCCAATGATGCCGCCACCTACGACCAGCAGGCGCTTCGGAATCGGTGCAAGCTCAAGCGCTCCTGTCGAATCGACTATGCGCGGGTCGTCAGGCAGGTTCGGCAACATGACAGGTTCAGAGCCCGCTGCAATTATGGCCTTCTCGAAGTCGATGGTTTCCGCGTTGTCGAGACTCAGGCGATTCGGCGCAACGAATGTCGCCTCGCCGTGCATAACGCGAACCTTGCGCTGTTTAGCCATCGTCGAAAGGCCGCCGGTGAGCTTGCCTATTACTTCATTCTTCCAGTCACGGAGTTTTTCTGCATTAATGGACGGCTTACCAAAGACCACGCCGTGCTCAGCCATCGCCGCCGCATCATCAATGACCTTGGCGGCATGCAGCAGAGCCTTCGACGGAATACACCCGACGTTCAGGCAAACGCCGCCGAGCACCGGCCAACGTTCGATAAGAATGACATCCATTCCGAGATCGGCCGCACGAAATGCGGCCGTGTAGCCACCAGGGCCCGCACCGATAACGACGAGTTGTGCCGAATGCGTTGCTGCATCCGTCGGTTGCGTCGCCTCTTCGATTTCCGGAATTGACATTTTGCGCGTCTCTTCGATGTGTTCGACCGGCACTTCGTCGGCCATAACCTCAATCGTGGCCAGCGGATCGCCCGTCGATACGCGATCGCCGACCTTGACGTCGACAGATAGAATCTTGCCGGCCTGCTCGGCGGGAAGGTCCATCGTCGCCTTGTCGGTCTCGAGTGTTACCAGCGGATCTTCTAGGCCCACCACATCACCGGGCACGGCTACGACTTCAATCACCTCGACTGCCTCGAAGTCGCCAAGGTCAGGAATCGTCAGCTTAACGGCCACTACGGAATCGCCTGCAACAGTGACTCAACATCAGCCAGCTTCTGCCCGAGGAAGGTTGTGAAACGTACAGCCTGGGCACCATCGATCACGCGATGATCGTATGAGAACGACAAAGGCAGCATCAGGCGGGGCTCAAACTCGGCGCCGCTCCACACCGGCTGCATGCTCGATCGTGACACGCCGAGAATAGCCACCTCTGGTGCATTCACGATCGGTGTAAATGCAGTACCACCGATGCCGCCCAGGCTGGAGATCGTAAAACACGCGCCCTGCAGCTGATCGGCCTTCAATTTTCCCTCGCGCGCCAGCGCGGACAGCTCGCCGAGCTCCTTCGCGATTTCGTAGACATCCTTCTTATCGGCATCACGAATGACCGGGACCATCAGCCCGTTTTCGGTATCGGCTGCAAAACCCAGATGAACGTACTGCTTATAGACGAGGCTTTCGCCGTCATCCGACAACGACGAATTCACCTTGGGGAATTCCTGGAGCGCCGCTACGCAGGCTTTCATGATAAACGCGAGCGGCGTCAGACCGATACCGCGCTCCTTGGCAGGCCCCTTGAGCTGTTGGCGCCTGGCTTCAAGGTCCGTGATGTCTGCGAGATCATGCTGCGTCACATGCGGCAGATTGATCCAGCTCGCCTGCAGGCGCGGGCCAGAGATCTTCTGGATACGCGTCAGTGGCTGGACATCAATCGGACCGAACTTGGCAAAGTCCACAACGGGCGTCCTCGGCAGCGCCCCACCAGCAGGCGATGCCGCCTGGCCTGTGAGAATGGCCTTGACGAAGGCCTTCACATCGTCGTGCAGAATGCGGCTCTTGATACCGCTGCCTTTGACCTGCACGAGATTGACGCCGAGTTCGCGTGCCAGCTTGCGAACCGATGGGCTTGCGTGCGCTTTGGAGAAACCTGCCTCGTCGATGGCGGGCAGAGATGCGGGAGCCGTCTTTGCGGGCTCGGCTTTCGTGGGCGCGGCTTTAGCAGGAGCCGGTTTAGCGGGTGCCGCGGGAGCAGTTGCAGCCTGTGCGGTCGCAGGCGCCACCGCATCGATAATCGCCAGCGATGAGCCTTCCGACACCCTATCGCCAACTTTTACGAGTACCGAGTCAATTGTTCCTGCCGCAATGGCAGGCACATCCATCGCCGCCTTGTCTGTTTCGAGCGTGACCAGCGAGTCCTCAACGTCGACCGTATCACCGGCATTGATATGTACTTCGATCACCTCGACGTCTCCAAAGTCACCGAGGTCCGGTACTACCAGTGTCTGCTTGCCTGCCGGCTTCGCCACTTCGTCTGTCAACACGGTTGTGTCGCCGGTCGGCACGGACGTGATTGCCGGTGCAATGACCACCGTGTCACCAACTTCCATGGTCAACTGGCCAATGACATCGCCAGTCGATACCTTGTCGCCGACGCCGATAGTCAGTTTGTCGACAACGCCGTTCTCCGGCGAGGGAATGTCCAGCGATGCCTTGTCGGTCTCAATGGTTACGAGGCCGTCTTCGCGCTGCACGGTATCGCCGCTGCCGACAAGCACCTCAATGACTTCGACATTTTCGAAATCACCAAGGTCCGGGACCACTATGTCGATTGTTTTCGCCATGTATACGCCCCCGACTACAGCGTCACCGGATCCGGACGATCCGGATTGATGCCGTATTTCTCGATGGCCTCAACGACAGTCTTCGTGTCGAGCGCGCCATCCTCGGCCAACGCATTCAGTGCGGTGATAGCAATGAACCGACGATCAACCTCGAAATGCTCACGCAGTGCTTTCCGCGCGTCACTGCGACCGTAGCCATCCGTACCGAGTGAATAGAATGTGCCCGGCACCCATCCCTGGATCTGATCAGCAACGATTTTCATGTAGTCGGTGGCGGCAACATACGGTCCCGGGCGATCGCCGAAACACTGCTGAACCCACGACTTGCGAGGCTTTTCTTCGGGGTGCAGATGATTCCAGCGTTCAACTTCAAGTGCATCACGGCGCAGTTCATTGAAACTTGTGACTGACCAGACATCTGCCACGATGCCAAAGTCCTCCATCAGCAACGCAGAGGCACCCAGTACCTCGCGCAGAATCGTGCCAGATCCCATGAGCTGCACACGAATCTTGCCCTGGCTGATGCTGATGTCCAGCGGGTACATCCCGCGCAGGATGCCCTCTTCCACGCCGGCAGGCATCGGTGGATGAGCGTAGTTCTCGTTCATGCAGGTGATGTAATAAAACACATCTTCCTGCTCACCGATCATACGTCGCAGACCATCCTGCACGATGACGGCCAACTCGTAGGCGTAGGTTGGATCGTAGGAACGGCAGTTTGGCACGGTCGAGGCGGCAACCAGGCTATGTCCGTCCTGGTGCTGCAGGCCCTCGCCGGCCAACGTCGTGCGCCCTGCGGTGCCACCAATCAGGAAACCGCGTGATTGCATGTCGCCGGCAGCCCATATGAAATCGCCAACGCGCTGGAAACCGAACATTGAGTAATAGATGTAGAACGGCACCATCGGCACGTTGTGATTCGAGTAAGCCGTACCGGCCGCGATCCACGAACACAGCGCGCCGCCTTCGTTAATGCCTTCCTCGAGGATCTGACCTTTCTTGTCCTCACGGTAGTACATGAGTTCGCCCGCATCCTGCGGTTCGTAAAGCTGGCCCTTCGAAGCGTAAATGCCTATCTGGCGGAACATACCCTCCATACCGAAGGTGCGCGCTTCGTCCGGCACGATAGGCACAATATGCTTGCCAATCTGCTTGTCACGCGTCAGTGCTGTCAGCATGCGTACAAAGGCCATCGTCGTCGATGCCTCGCGTTCACCGGTACCCTCAAGCTGCGTGCGGAAGGTCTCGAGAGGCGGCACAGGCAACGATGTCGATTTGGCCCGCCGCCGTGGCAGGAAGCCGCCCAGTGACTGGCGTCGTTCCATCATGTACTCGTACTCGGTGCTGTCAGGTGCCGGCTTGTAGTACGGCACAACATCGCCGATCTGCTCGTCGGTAACCGGGATATTGAAGCGATCGCGGAAGGTCCGAATTTCTTCGACGTCCATTTTCTTCTGCTGGTGGGCCGTGTTCTGCCCTTCGCCGGCCGTACCCATACCAAAGCCTTTGACGGTCTTGGCGAGAATAATGGTCGGGCCACCCTGGTGCTTCGTCGCTGCATCGTAGGCCGCGTAAACCTTCAGCGGATCGTGACCGCCGCGATTCAGGCGCCAGATCTCATCGTCAGACATGTTGGCGACCATCGCGGCCGTTTCCGGGTACTTGCCAAAGAACGTGTCGCGTACGTACTTGCCATCCTTCGACTTGATCTTCTGGTATTCGCCGTCGACCGTCTCTTCCATGACCTGGCGTAACTTGCCCGACTGGTCATTGGCGAGCAGCGGATCCCATCTCGATCCCCAGACCACCTTGACCACATTCCATCCAGCCCCGCCGAACGCCGCTTCGAGTTCCTGGATAATCTTTCCGTTGCCGCGCACCGGGCCGTCGAGACGCTGCAGGTTACAGTTGACCACGAACACGAGGTTGTCGAGACCTTCGCGCACGGGCATCGTGATTGCACCCATCGATTCGGGCTCGTCCATCTCACCGTCACCCAGGAAGCACCAGACCTTGCGATCGGACGCTCCGGTCATCTCCCGGTTTTCCATGTAGCGCATGAAACGCGCCTGATAGATCGCCATCATGGGGCCCAGGCCCATTGAGACCGTCGGGAACTGCCAGAACTCAGGCATCAGCCAGGGATGCGGGTACGATGACAAGCCACCCCCGCCTACTTCCTGACGGAAGCGGTTCATGTCTTTTTCAGCCAGCCGTCCTTCCAGGAAGGCACGCGAGTAGATGCCGGGCGCCGAATGGCCCTGCATGAACACCATGTCGCCTTCCTGTTTGTCCGTGGCCCCGCGCCAGAAATGATTGAAACCAACCTCATACAGCGTCGCTGACGAGGCATAACTGGAGATGTGGCCGCCGTACTCAGTGGAAACACGGTTCGCGTTCACAACCATTGCCATAGCATTCCAGCGAATGTACGCCTCGATACGACGTTCAATGGAACGATCGCCGGGATACTCCGGCTGGCGCGCCTTGCCGATCGTGTTCAGGTAAGCCGTATTCGGGCTGTATGGCAGGTAGGCTCCCGAGCGCCGGGCGAAGTCGATCATCTGGTTCAGCAGGAAGTGTGCTCGCTCGGGGCCGTGCTGCCCGAGCACCGAGTCGATTGACTCCAGCCACTCACCCGTTTCGGTTGGATCAATGTCGTCGAAGGGGTTGAAACTACTCATATTTTACCGGCCCGGCCTTTGCCCAGGTGCATCTGCGCTGCGCGTGAATTACGTGGTGCGTCCTGCTAGGATGCCCGCATCCGTGCACGGGCCAAATGGATCGCATATGGGGGCGTCATATTCGGTGTTTGTACGGCAAGGGTCAAGCCTCACAGGGAGTTAATTTTTAGATGCAAAAGATCCAGCCAGACAAGCACGATCTCCGTATATATCAAAAGGTTGGGCGTCTCGATGCAAAATCTCTGGATAGCGTCGATCAGTTACTTTTGATACTACCTGCGAAGCCGTCGAAGGCCGACTTCGACAAGCTCCCGCAGGGGGCGAAAATGCAGGCCGTCTATCGCAAACACGTAGCCGGCGCTTCACCGGCGTTCACGACGAGACTGGCGAACAAGAAGCAGACCCTCGTTGTGGCCGGGACGATCGCCGCCACCGCAAGCACGTTCGAACAACTGACGCTCGGGCGCAAACTCGTTGCGGCGGCCATCGGGCAAAAAGCCGGCAGCCTGGGGATCTGCGCAGTGGGATTCGAGGCACAGACGCAGGGCGAGCTGATTAATAACATACTCGCAGCAGCCCTTGCAGCGGCCTTCAGGCTCCCCGCCTTCAAGAGCAAGGCGGAACCGAGCACAATCAAAAGCATCCGCCTGCTGGGGGTCGATAAATCGATCGACACGGCGCGCACAGAAGCCGAGGCCACAGGCAATAACCTCGCTCGCTGGCTGACAACCCTCCCACCAAACTTCCTGGACGCCAGCAATTACGCCGACCTGGCGAAATCCATGGCGAAAGACAATGGCTGGGCGTTCAAGCGTCTCGGCGTCAAGGAACTTAAGAAGCTCGGCTGTGGTGCATTTCTCGCGGTGGCTCAGGGAAACGACAACGATAGCGCAAACATCGTGCGCCTCCGCTACCGCCCGGCGGCAAAGAATGCCGTTGCCGACCTGAGCCTCGTTGGCAAGGGCATTATTTTCGATACCGGCGGCACCAATCTGAAGCCATTCGAGTCCATGCTCGATATGCATGGCGATATGCAGGGTAGCGCGGTCGCACTCGGCACGCTCCTTGCGATCAGCGAAATGCAGCTGCCTATTGCCGTGGACTGCTGGCTGGCTATTACCGAGAATCGAACCGGCCCGAATGCCTATAAGTCACAGGATGTCGTCACGGCCGCGAACGGCAAGACGATCCAGACCGTCCACACTGATGCTGAGGGCCGTATGGCGCTGGCGGACGCCCTGGTGCTCGCAAGCCGCGAGAAACCCGGCATCATCTTCGATTACGCCACCCTGACCGGTAGTGTCATTCGCGCGCTGACGACCCGGTATTCGGGCGTATTCACCAATCGCAGCGATCTGCACCCGGTTCTGAAACGCATCGGCCGCAACAGCGGCGAACGGGTATGGCCCTTCCCGATCGGTAAGGAATTCCTGGACGACCTCCAGAGCGAAACTGCCGATCTGCTGCAATGCTCGGCGAAAGGTACGGGCGACCACATCCTCGCCGCGAGCTTTCTAGCCGAATTCATCGACAATGATGTGCCGTGGGTGCATCTCGACCTTGGTGCTGGCGATAATGAAGGTGGCCTTGGACATGTTGCATCAAAGTTCACGGGGTTCGGGGTTCGTTATACGATGAATGCCATCCTTGACGAGAACCTGCTTAAGGCAAATTCCTAGTGTCAGATGAAATAAGAATGGCGCACCGCTTTCGCGGTTTTCTGCCCGTGGTGGTCGACGTCGAGACGGGCGGTTTCAATTCGAAAACAGATGCTCTTCTCGAAATTGCCGCCGTGCTGCTCGAAATCAATGCCGAAGGCTTCCTGGCGCGCGGCGAGACTATTCGCTATCACATCAAACCGTTTGAAGGTGCCAATCTTGAAGCCGCGTCGCTCGCAGTCAACGGCATCGACCCGCACCATCCATTGCGGCCCGCAATCGACGAGCGCGATGCGCTGCAGCGTACGTTCCGTGAGGTCAGGCGCTCGATTCGCGAAAACTGCTGTTCGCGCGCGGTTCTGGTAGGCCACAACGCTCACTTTGACCTCGGCTTCCTGAACCAGGCCATCGAGCGCTCGGCCATCAAGCGCAGTCCTTTTCACCCGTTCAGCTGCTTCGACACGGCGACACTATGTGGCGTCGCTTTTGGACAGACCGTCCTTGCGAGAGCCGCGATCGCGGCAGGACTGGGTTGGGATGAATCGCAGGCGCACTCTGCATCGTACGACGCCGAACAGACAGCGGACCTGTTTTGTGAGGTGGTGAATCGCTTTCGGGATATCTTTGAGACATCGCTGCGCAATGCCCCGCCGCAGCCCTGAGGTTTGTTAGGGGACACCTAAAAGGTGTCCCCGACACCTAAAAGGTGTCCCCGACACCTGAAAGGTGTCCCCACACAGGTGTGGGCTTAGGCTTCCTCGAGGACTTTTGAGAGCTCGCCGGAGTGGTACATCTCGACCACGATGTCGCAGCCGCCGATGAGCTCGCCCTTGACGTAGAGCTGAGGGAACGTCGGCCAGTTTGAGTATTCCTTCAGACCCTCGCGAATCTCCGGATCCTCAAAAATATTCACGAATGAGTACGGCTTGCCGATCGCGTTAAGTGCTGCGACCGTCTGGCCTGAGAATCCGCATTGGGGAAAATCGGGTGTGCCTTTCATATACAGAAGAACATCGTGTGACCCAAGCTGCTCTTCAATGCGTTCTTTAACGCTCATCTGTTCAGTCCTCAACTACAATTTGATTCGTTACCGTCTTGACACCCGATGTGCTTTTGGCCAGGTCCATCGCCTGGTCGCGCGCAACGAAATGGCTAACGGTGCCTGAGAGCGTGACCTTACCTTCATAGGTACGGACACGGATATTAAACGCACTGACGACCGCGTCAGCGACGAATTTTGCCTTGACTTCACTCGTAATCGAGGAATCCAGTGCCACTACGCTGGGCTGCCGCTCGTCCTTGCCGAACTGGGAGTCGCCGGCAGCCGCGCCACCAACAACGAGCGCCGTACAGCCGCTCAGCATCAACAGTGACATAATCGCCAGAGTGCGGCACATAGGGATCCCTTCAAACATTGGCGCGATTGTACCGCCATCCCTATAATACCGACAGCCTAAGACCGGAGAAACAAAAAATGAACCCCCTGAAGACTATTAGCGGCACGATTATTGGTGGCATCGTACTCTCTGTCATCATTATGCTCGCAACCAAGGGCAACCACATGGTGGCTGGAATAAGCGCACAGTCGATTACGATCTGGCTGCACGTACTGTCCGGAGTTACCTGGATCGGCCTGCTGTACTACTTCAATTTCGTGCAGGTCCCGGCACTTGGCGAGGCCGCAGCCGATGAGGGTGGCCCTGGTGGCGCCGGCATCGCAAAGTATGTCGCGCCGCGCGCACTGGCCTGGTTCCGCTGGGCCGCATTGGCCACATGGCTGACGGGCGCTGCGTTCCTGCTCCACAAAGGGCAGCTGCACAATGCTTTTGCGCTTGGACTGAACACGGATCCGGTTAATCAATACGCCCTGACGATTGGCGTTGGCGCCTGGCTCGGTACGATTATGCTATTTAACGTCTGGGTACTGATCTGGCCGAACCAAAAGAAAGTACTCGGCATGGTAGAGGCCAGTGCTGACCAGGTGGCCAAAGCCAAGAACATTGCCTTCATGGCCTCCCGTTCAAACACGCTGATGTCCATCCCGATGGTCATGAGCATGGTCGGAGCCGGACACGGCTGGGCCATGTAGGCCCGCTTGCTTTCCGACGAAACGAAAGCCTCCATCGGCCCCGGCGTCGCGGCAGCACTTGCCGAGGACGTCGGGGCCGGTGACCTTACGGCCTCCCTGGTCGATGCCGATGCGGTCGTTGGTGCCACGATCATTGCGCGTGAGTCGCTCGTGCTATGCGGCGAAGCGTGGGTCGAGGAGGTATTTCGCCAGCTTGATGAAGATATCATCATTGACTGGTACATCGGCGATGGCGGTCGTGCCCAAGCCGACGACGTTATCTGCAAGATCGTCGGTTCCGCGCGGGCATTGCTGACTGGCGAACGCACAGCGCTGAATTTTCTGCAGACCCTCTCTTCGACAGCAACCATAACAGCCGCCTTCGCAACAGCCGTTGAAGGCACATGTGCCAGGGTCCTTGACACACGCAAGACCATTCCCGGCCTGCGACTTGCGCAAAAGTATGCCGTGACCTGTGGCGGTGGAGTTAATCATCGAGTCGGCCTGTTCGACGCAATTCTGATTAAGGAAAACCACATCAAGTCCGCGGGCAGCATTACGGCGGCGTTGCAGCGTGCTCAGGACGCAGGTGGTGAAGTCCTGGTCGAAGTTGAAGTTGAAAACCACCACGAGCTGCTGGAAGCACTTGATGCCGGTGCGCCACGCATACTGCTCGACAACTTCTCTATAGACGAACTGAAAGAAGCGGTTGCGACAAACGAAGGCTATGGCATCGTCGGCGCCGAGCTCGAGGCGTCGGGCAATGTTACGCTGGACACAATTCGGGAAATTGCCGAAACAGGCGTGGACTATATTTCGACCGGCGCTCTCACCAAGAACATCAGGGCTGCAGACCTGTCCATGCTATTCAGGATCGACTAGGCTACTGCCCGGGTTACTCGTTTGGGCTCGGAAACACCATAGCCCTGCGCGTAGTCGATGCCCATGCCCTTGAGCATCGTGATGATTTCCTCGTTTTCTGCAAATTCGGCAATGGTCCGCTTGCCCGTGAGGTGACCGATTTCATTAATCGATCGCACCATTTCACGGTCGATCGGATCATGCAGTATCTCTTTGACGAAGCTGCCATCGATCTTGAGAAAATCTACGGGGAAATGCTTAAGATAACCGAATGACGACAAACCGGTACCGAAGTCATCAAGGGCAAACATGCAGCCCAGTTCCTTGAGCGCATTGATGAATCGATTGGCCTGCGAATAACTTGCGATGGCAGCGGTTTCCGTAATCTCAAAGCAGATCTTGGTCGCGTCGATGCCGCTCATCTGGAACTGGTCGACCACAAAGGGCAGGAATTTTTCGTCGCCGAGACTCTGGCCGGACAGGTTTATCGAGCAAAGCGTAAGGCGTTCGCGTTCGTCAGCCTCTGACACCAGCCAGCGAAACGCGCTGCGTATCACCCAGCGATCGATACTCGGTGTGATCCCGTAGCGTTCAGCTGCTTCGATAAACAGTCCCGGCGAAATAATGCCGCCGTTCTCGTCTCGCATGCGTAGCAGGATCTCGTAATGAGCCCCCTCCTCTTCAGCCTGCAGCGGCAATATGGTCTGGCGGAACAATTCGAAACGATTTTCTTCGAGCGCATTGTTGATGCGGGCGGCCCACTGCATTTCGCGGCGCCGGCGCATGAGGTCAATATCATTTTCCTGGAAGCTGTGAATGCGATTGCGGCCCGCCTCTTTAGCTGCCGCGCACGCGCTGTCCGCTGCCGTAAGCAATGCAGCCACGTCTTCGTTGTCGGCGGTGATTGGTACGACGCCTATGCTCACCCCGAGCCTGAAAGTGCGCTCTTCCCACACGAATTTGTACTCGCCGATCGCCATACGTAATGTCTCGGCCGTGTTCATGGCCTCATCGAGACTGCAGCTCTCGAGCAATACACCGAATTCGTCGCCGCCAAGACGCGCCAGCGTGTCGCGCCAGCGAATCTTCGACTTGAGCAGCGTGCCCAACTGACCCAGCAACGCATCACCGGCACTGTGCCCGCAGGAGTCGTTAACGATCTTGAACTGATCGAGATCGAGATAGAGCAACGCGTACGAGGTCTCGCGCGCCTTGGCACTTTTCAACGCCCGCTCCACGCGATTCTCGAATTCGGCACGATTGACGAGACCGGTCAGAATATCGTGACTCGCGTGGTAGCTGAGACGACGGTTCAGATCTCGAGACTCGCTCACGTCATGGAATACCAGGACACCGCCCGAAACGCTGGCTTTGCCGTCACGAATCGGTGACGCCGTGCTTTCAATATAGAGTTCGTTGCCATCGCGACGAATCAGCAGAGTCGGCCGCACGGACTTAATCGCGCGATCGCGACGAATCGCAACAGCCAGGGGATTCTCGAGAGGCTCGCAGGTTTCCTCATGGAACCCGCGGAAGATTTCATCGATAGGACGGCCGCTGGCATCGTCAACTTTCCAGCCCGTCAGTTCCTCGGCAACCGGGTTAACGTATTCGACATTGCATTTGGCGTCCGTAGTGATAACGCCATCGCCGATTGACTGCAATGTAATCTGGGCACTCTCCTTTTCGCGAAATAATGCATCTTCGTAGAGTTTGCGCTCGGTAATGTCGACTTCCACGCCCAACAGGCGAACCAGCCGACCATTCCTGTCCAGTACACACTTGGCGCGGCTCTTCATCCAGCGCCAGTCGCCGCTCTGATGCCGCATGCGATGCACCGATTCAAAGAACGGAGACTTATCCTCCAGATGCTCCCGCATTCGCGTCTGCACGCGCGCGATGTCGTCCGGATGCACGAGGTTATACCAGTCGAGCACCACGTCCTCGTCGTCAGGATCGTACCCAAGCATGGTCTTCCAGCGCCGCGACAGCCGGATGCGTTTGGTATTACCGTCGAAATCCCAGATACCGTCGTTCGCTGTCATGGCGACCAGTGAATTACGCTCCTGCAATTCATCTAGAATCTCCCGGTCCCGCACGCGTTCCAGGCCTACGGCCAGCGACGAGCCGAACAGCTTCATCAGGAGATGCAGGTTTGCGTCCCAGCCATCGACCGGGCGTTCATCGGCAATTCCCAGGAAGCCTGCGATCTCGTCGTGAACAGAGAAACCGATGATGAGCGCGGCACCGATGTGCAGTTCGTGCAGACGCTCGAGGTCATCCTTAGCCGCTTTCGGTCCCCTGAGCGTATCGGCTACTTCAACGACGCGCAGATGGCCCAGCCGACCACGCAACCATTGCCAGTCCTCGAGCTTCTCGTTCGCCAGACCATCCGGGTTGCACTGCGCAAAACCACTGCTCGAGGAGGACATCACGGTCTCGATCGAACGGCCATCATCAGCGATCAATGCGATGAACGCCGCGTCGGCACCCGCAGCATCGGGTAATTCGTTAACTATTGCCTGCAGCTGTTCTTCATAACGGCCCACGTCGAGACTTTGTACCGCCACAGCGATTTTTGTTTGCATGGCATCTACAGCGCCACGCGTGCGCTCGCCGGCGCGAGGTTTGCGGTGTCGGGTTCCCGTAGTCGTTCTGGTGTCGGACGGATTCGTCATTACGGGAAAACATTTTGACACGATGCCAAAGGAATACAAGCTAAGTCGCTGTATTTTTTTGAATTCTCCATTCGACCGTCAGTATACATAACTCGCATGAATACTTGCGCGTCAACCATTGTGTGCGAGTCCCGTTATAGCCCTGAGCCGACGCTTGAAGCGCACAAGGAGATTGCCATGAAACTCGCTAACAAGGGATTGCTGTTGACGGTCGCCCTGATTCTCACTGGCTGTGGCGGTGGTGCAGGCACCACCGCTGCAACAGACCCAACACAAGCAGCCCAGTGTAACCCTAACGATCCAGCAACATTTACCGAGTGCGGCACCGTGCTCGTAGCATTGACCGATGCCGACGGCGACTTCGTCAACTACACGGTCGATGTCTTGTCGCTCGAGCTCGAAACCGCCGATGGTCGTGTCGTGGAAACGCTGCCACGCTCAACGAGAATAAACTTTACCGACTACGTGGACCTGACCGAACTTGTCACGGCGGCGTCTGTACCACCCGCAACTTATGTATCGGGCACCATTCGTCTCGATTACGCGAACGCCGAAATTTTTGTTGAAGCTGCAGACGAGTCCAAACAGGCCGTGGTCAGGGACATCGACGGTAACGTCCTCGGGCAAACGGAACTCAGAATCCGATTATCGAATCGCGAGCGCCTGGTCGTCATGAAAGGACGGCCTGCCCTGCTGCAACTCGACTTCGACCTCGCGGCATCGCACACGGTCGACATTGCGCCTACACCGGCAGAGGCTGTGGCGGAACAATTTATTCTTGCCGAAGTGACCCCCGTCGACGAGAAAGACATTCGGGTCCGTGGCCCCCTGGTCAGCGCCAACGAAGATGCAATGACGTACACGGTGGCGATTCGCCCGTTTCATGATCGTCTGGGCGACTTTGGACGCGTCAACGTGCATGTTACAGGCGATACCGAATTCGAAGTCAATGAAGATTTGTTCATGGGCATCGAAGGTCTGCGTGCACTCAATGCAGCCGGCCCGGGAACACCGACAGTTGCCGCAGGCACGCTCAATGTCGCAGCACGTGAATTCACGGCGGATATCGTGCTTGCCGGCTCAAGCGTTCCGGGCATCGACAGCGATGCGATTGTCGGCAACGTCATTAAACGTGACGGCAACCTCCTGACCGTACGCGGAGCGACCATTATCCCCTCCGACCGTCGCGCACATTTCCATGACGACGTCGTCGTTGAAATTGGGCCGGACACCAAGGTATTCCGCGATGGACATCGCCGCAGCGACCTTAGCGTCGATGCCATTTCCATCGGCCAGCGAGTGACCATTCGTGGTTCGCAGCCGGCACCGACGACCGACGCAACTGCACCGCAGGTTCTGTTCGACGCTACGCAGGGCGCTGTCCGCATGCACCTGACGCACCTGACCGGCATCGTCAACACAGTCATGCCCGGCCAGACAGATATTACCCTGCACGGCATAAACCGCCGCCGCGTTAGCATCTTCGACTTTACCGGCACGGGCACGTCGCCTGATATGGATGCCGATCCCGATAATTATGAAGTTGCAACGGGTAACCTGACGCTTGCAGACTTCGCTGCCGGCAGGCCAATCGCCGCCAAGGGATTTCCCAACGCGTTTGGCGCCGCACCACCTGACTTCTCCGGACGCACCGTCATTGATTACACCGACGTGCGCAGCGCGTTAGGTGTTGGCTGGGGTGTCGCAGGAACCGTCGCACCCTTATCAAGCATTGGTCCGGATGGCCTGACGCTCGACAATGACAATGCAGACATCGATGTCCGCCATTACATCACGCAGGGCCCCGTACTAATCGACCTCACGTCGTTAGGCTCCGACACGGTGATCGTGCCACGCGCCACCGACCGCAGCGCCTTCTATATTAAGACCGCAGACAGCCTGCGTATGTACTCGGACTTCGCCAACTTCGTCGATGACCTGGGTGTAAGCCTCAATGGCGCAACGACCGCGCGGTCCCTGCACGCACGCGGTCGGTACGACTCCGATACGAATGTCTATACCGCCTACAAGATTGGCGTTTATCTGCTCGAGCCACAGATGTGAGATAAGCCCTCTACTCCCCCGCGAGACTTATCAACTGGCTCCGCCCCGTCGCCGCAAGGTGGCGGGGCTTTTTTATTCAACGGACCAAAATTGGCCGTCGAACCCGGTTTCCTACCATTTGACTTCGGTTAACGAGCCTGCAATCGGCCAGCCTTGCCGCTGCGCAAGCGCGGCAAGATCCTCGACACGATCCCCCGAGTCAGGGTGCGTAGACGCGTAGGATGCAAAGTCCAGCAACGCATGATCCCGGTCATCCCAGCGTTCAAACAACCGCCACGCTTCGTTGACGTGGCCGTAGTGTGTATAGACGAGCTGCAGGCCGAACTCATCGGCGCTGGCTTCCTGCTTGCGGCTGAATCCGCGCAAAGTGAGATCAGCCACCTTGATACCCAGACTGGACTCGCCATTACCGGTAGTAACCGCAAAAAACATCGATAACACGATGCCACGTCCCAGCGCGCGCAGATGATCGCGATTTCTGAAATGACCGAGTTCGTGGCCCAGAACAAAGGCCAGCTCGTTTTCGGACTCTACCTGATCCAGCAGACCCTCGGTAACAACGATAAGGCCGCCCGGCAAGGCCATCGCATTGGCGACATCAGAGTCGTCAATCTCAACGCGAAACTGGTAGGGCGCATCACCCCAGTGGAACGCCAAGCGATCAACCAGTATTTGTGTCTGATCAAGGCGGTTGTCATTTGGCGAGACAGTAACAAGATCTTCGGGCAGCCAGTCCTCGAACAGCGCCACCTCTTTCTCTACGGGAATAAAATACAGAGCAATTTCAACAAAAAAAATCAGCGCGAGCGCTATGAGCGCGAAAATCGCCGTCAAACCAACGATTAGGGTACCGGCCTCGACCAATGGGTGCGTGTCGGAAACATTAATGCCTTCACGCGGCTGGCGCGGCACGAATCTCACGGCGTGCGCGCAAACCGTGACGCGAATTTGACGGCCGTACCGAAAGCAAGCATCTCGACGCCTGCGGTACCTTTGCCGTCACCACGCGAATTTGCAAGTCGTGAAGTCTCGAGCCGAACATTGAAGATCGCATCGTAACCGTCGCGTCGTGCGCTCTCGATCATGCGTAACATGGATTCTCTACGCGCACGGTCGAGTAACGGTTCGTACGTTTTGATGCGGCCGCCAACCAGGCTGCGTAAACCGGCAATTACACGTTTGAAATAATCGAGGGAAACAACCACGCTGCCGCTAACCAGCGTCGATGATGACGCGCTCCAGTCATCTGGCATTGTGTCGAAAGAGACGACAGGGAACTCTGCATTCTCACTCTCCCGATTACGGATACTGCGAAAGTGCCTGCGCTCGATCCACGTCCCGATGAAGTACGCCATCATCAACAAGATAAGCGGCATGCCGAAGTTCAGGATCAGCTCCAGGCTCTGGAGGAAACCGGTTTCCATTTCACTCGACCCTTACAGCAGTACCGTAAGCAAACAACTCCGCAGCGCCCTGCGCGATCGAACTGGTCGCGAAGCGCACGTTGACCACTGCATTGGCGCCCATCGAACGCGCCTGTTCCAGCATGCGATCGGTCGCTTCCTTGCGCGAATCCTGTAACAACTCCGTGTACCCGACCAACTCCCCTCCGACTATGTTTTTGAGACCGGCCATGATGTCGCGGCCTATATGCTTGGCCCGCACCGTGTTGCCGGTCACCACACCATAGAACTGGACAATGGTTCGCCCCGGGATGCTTTCCGTGTTACTGATTTCCATTTGTAACCCTCGCTGGTATTCCTGCCCGCTATGGTATCACCCGTGGTGCAGGCAAACGTCTGCTGCGGGAATTCCGGACAAACTGACCAAGGTAATCCGGCTCAGAAAGATCTGCGGCATACTGCACAGGCTGCCCGAATCGGTGGTCGTTGCCGCTGTTTGCCACGCCGCCCGGAACGCCGTCGACCTCTCTTTTTGGGCTTCAACGGCACTATTGGTGCGCTGTGTATAGAGCAAACGAACAAATTCCACCCAGAGGCCGCAGTGCTCCAATACGCCTGAACCGCCCGTTCTTACTATGGATATGGCGAATATAAGTTGCCACAGGTCGATATTAAGTCACGCTTTTCATTGACTTGTGAGTAATTGGGACTACACTTCTCGCAGCCGAACTTTTCGGCATTTTTATTTATTATTAGGAAAAGATTGTGTCCAGAACTACCGGAACCGTAAAATGGTTTAACGAAGCTAAAGGCTTTGGCTTTATTGAACAAGAATCAGGCCCAGACGTGTTTGCTCATTTCAGCAATATCTCGGGCGATGGCTTTAAGACACTGGCCGAAGGCCAGAAGGTCGAGTTCACTGTCACGGACGGCCAGAAAGGCCCCCAGGCTGAGAACATCGTAGCCATCTAATCCCAACCAGGTTAGAGAGAGAGGGCGGACCTTAACGGGGCCGCCCTTTTTTATTGTCCGCCGGATTCGGAGGATTAACCGGCGTGCGCGAACTCGCCGGGCTCCTGTTTCGCCAGGTGTTCATAGGTCGCCCAGCGCCGGTCTACCATCTCCTGCGCCATCTGCATGAGCCGCTCGGCTTCCTGCGGATTGGTCTTGGTCAGCACTTTGTAGCGATTCTCGTTATAGGCGTATTCGCGCAACTGAATGGTCGGCCGGGTGGAATCCAGCACAAACGGTTTCTTGCCGGCAGCCCGCAGTGCCGGATTGTAGCGAATCAATGGCCAGTAACCGCTGGCTGTCGCAAGCTGCTGCTGCCGCAGACCGTCTTTCAAATCGTAACCGTGCGCAATGCAGTGGCTATACGCGAGAATCAGTGACGGACCGTTGTACTCCTCTGCTTCGCGCATCGCGAGCAAGGTCTGTTGAGGATTCGCGCCCATCGCAACCTGCGCAACATAGACATTGCCACTGGAAATGGCCTGCAACGCCAGATCCTTTTTGCCGATACGTTTGCCAGCAGAGGCGAACTTGGCTGAAGCACCCAGCGGCGTGGCTTTTGACATCTGCCCGCCCGTGTTCGAGTACACCTCGGTATCCATCACCAGCACGTTGACGTTGCGACCGCTGGCAAGCACGTGATCAAGGCCACCAGAGCCGATGTCGTAGGCCCAGCCGTCGCCGCCGACAAGCCAGATGCTGCGCCTGATCAGGTGATCAACGATGGACAGCAACGCCGTTGCCTTCGGATTCTCGTGACGCGATGTCAGTTCCTCCAGGCGCTTGCGCAGTTGCCTCACACGTCGACGCTGCCGACGAATTTCACTGCCGACACGCTGACCTGAGTGCACGATATGATCCGCAAGCTCGTGCCCGATGTCTTTCTCGAGTTCAGTGACAAGCTGCTTCGCCAGGGCCATGTGATGATCGGCAGCAATTCGCATGCCGAGCCCGAATTCCGCGTTATCTTCGAATAGCGAGTTCGACCAGGCGGGGCCGCTACCTTCGGCATTTTTCGCCCATGGCGTCGTCGGCAGGTTACCGCCATAAATCGATGAACAGCCGGTCGCGTTCGCGACGAGCAGGCGCGGTCCGAACAGTTGCGAGAGGAGCTTGACGTATGGCGTTTCGCCGCAACCGGCACACGCGCCCGAGAATTCGAACAACGGCTGCAGGAACTGCGCACCGCGCACTGATGAGAACTCAACGGCTGCACGATCGTTGTATTCGATGGTTTCAAAGAAATCGATGTCGTTGTTGGCCTGCGCCAGAATCGGCGCCTTGTCCGTCATATTGATGGCGCGAAATTCCGGATCCTCCGGACTGCGAACCGGGCATGCGCTGACGCAGAGGTTGCAGCCCGTGCAGTCCTCAACGTATACCTGCAGCGAATAGCGCGTTTCCGGAAAGCCGCGTGCCGAAATCGGCGCGGACGGGAACCCCTGGGGTGCTTCCGCGAGCGTGCTTTCGTGAAAGAACTTGGCACGAATGACGCTGTGCGGACACACGAAGGCGCAATTGCCGCACTGAATGCACAGGTCCGGCTCCCACTTCGGCACAGAATCCGAGACGTTGCTTTTTTCGAACATTGACGTTGCGCTGGGGTACGTGCCGTCGATAGGCATCTTGCTGACCGGCAGATCATCACCATGACCCCGCATCATTTGCGCAGTCACTTCGCGAACGAAGGCAGGCGCATCCGCCGGTACGACATCGTCCAGCGGTCGATCGCTGCTGGCCTTTTCGGGAACTGATACCTCGTGGAGATGATCCAGCGCCGCATCGACCGCAGCGAAATTCTTTTCGACAATCGCCTGTCCTTTCGCGCGGTAAGTCTTCTGGATCGCTTTCTTGATCTGCTGGATCGCCTCTGCGCGCGGCAATACACCAGACAGCGCAAAGAAACAGGCCTGCATGATCGTGTTTATGCGCTTACCCATTCCGGCATCGCGTGCGACGCTGGCAGCGTCGATAACGTGCAGCTTGATCTTGCGATCGATGATTGTCTGCTGCACTGGCTGTGGCAGCTTGCCCCAAACCTCATCAGGTCCATACGGGCTGTCAAGCAGGAACACGGCGCCTTGCGCTGCATCCTTGAGGATTTCTATCTTGTTGACCTGATCGAACTTGTGACACGCAATGAAGTTTGCCGACTGAATCAGGTATGGCGAGTGAATGGGATCGGGACCAAAACGTAAATGCGAGACGGTACGTGAGCCCGATTTCTTTGAGTCATAAACGAAATAGCCCTGGCAATACAGGTCTGTATTCTCGCCAATAATCTTGATGCTGTTCTTGTTTGCACCGACCGTACCGTCTGCACCCAGCCCAAAGAAAAGCGCGCGCGTTGCGTCCTTGCCTTCGATCTGGAATGACGGGTCGTACTCAAGACTCGTATGCGTTACATCGTCGTTGATTCCGAGCGTGAAGTGGTTTTTCGGCTTGTCCTTCAGTAACTCGTCGAATACACACTTGACCATCGCCGGCGTGAACTCTTTCGAGGACAGTCCATAGCGACCGCCTATCACGCGCGGCATCGATTTCATCGTGCCGGCGATATTTGCCTCGGCGAGAGCGGTAATGATGTCCTGGTATAACGGTTCGCCGCTCGCTCCGATTTCCTTCGTGCGGTCCAGCACCGCGATCGACTTGGTGGTCTCCGGCAATGCCGCGAACAGGTGTTCGTTGGAGAATGGTCGAAACAGGCGGACGTTGATCATGCCAACACCTTTCTCGGGCAGTGCGTCAATCGTCTGCATAACCGTATCGGCGCCAGATCCCATCAACACGATGACGCGTTCCGCCTGCGGATCGCCATAGTAGTCAAACAGTTTGTATTGCCGGCCGGTCAGCGTTGCGAAACGATCCATCATGTCCTGCACGATGCCTGGCGTCGCTGCATAGAAGCTGTTGACGCTTTCCCGCCCCTGGAAATAAACATCCGGATTCTGCGCGGTACCGCGAATAAATGGATTGTCGGGATTCAGTGCGCGCAGGCGGTGTTCGTAGACGAGTTGATCATCAATCATCACACGTATTTCGTCTTCGGAGACAAGCTCAATCTTGCTAACTTCGTGCGATGTGCGGAAACCGTCGAAGAAATGGATGAACGGCACTCGCGATTTCAAGGTCGACGCATGACTGATTAAAGCCAGATCCTGTGCCGCCTGCACCGACGAAGCCGATAGCAGGCCAAAGCCTGTCGTCCTAGCTGCCATCACGTCCTGGTGGTCACCGAAAATCGATAGTGCCTGGGCGGCGAGCGATCGCGAAGCCACGTGGAACACCGTTGACGTCAATTCGCCGGCGATCTTATACATGTTCGGCAACATGAGCATAAGACCCTGCGACGCCGTAAATGTCGTGGTCAGTGCGCCCGTTTGCAGAGCGCCATGGGCGGTACCAGCAGCGCCGCCCTCACTCTGCATTTCAATAATGTCGGGAATCTGGCCCCAGATGTTTTCTTTACCGAGAGCCGACCAGACGTCGGCCGACTCGGCCATTGGGGACGATGGGGTAATAGGATAAATGGAGCAGATTTCACTAACCGCATACGCCACTCGCGCGACGGCCTCGTTGCCCTCCAGTGCGCGCTTCTCGCTCATGTTTGCGCCTCCGCAGTAGCCGGCTCGTCGATCATTTCGATAGCGTGACACGGACACTGCTCGTAGCACACGGCGCATCCCGTGCACTTGTCGAAGTCGAATTTGTATCGCTTGCCGGGACCGAGCTTGATGATCGCATCCTGCGGGCAGGCACCGTAGCAGCCATCGCATTCAAAGCAATTGCCACATGACAGGCAGCGTTTCGCTTCGAACAGTGCCTCTTCTTCACTCAGGTTTTGCAGAACTTCATCAAACCCCGTGCCGCGTCGATCAATCGGCAGTCGCTCCTGCTCAATCTTGGGCGCGTTGGTGCGGTACCAGAGATGCAGCCGCTCATGCCCGATCAACTCGTTTCGAGGGCCACGAACATATTTGGAGTCCTGCAGAAATGCGTCTATATGGCGCGCAGCGTGCTTGCCGTGACCCACCGCGATCGTAACGGAGCGCTCGCTCGGAACCATATCGCCGCCGGCGAAGATCCCGGTGTGGCCCGTCATCATATTGTCATCGACTATGACCGTGTGATCCCACTCGAACTCGATGCCCGGGACGGATTCGAGAAATGCCGTATCGGTATCCTGCCCCAGAGCAAGAATGAGTGAGTCGGCTTCCAGTTCTTCGAACTTGCCCGTCGGTTGCGGCCGCCGATTTTCATCGAGTTCCATTACCTCGACTTTGAACGTGGACTTATCGATCTCCTTGATGGTCCTCAGCCAGTTGATTTTGACGCCCTCTTCCATCGCTTCGTCAGCTTCGAAATCGTGCGCCGGCATCGTGCTGCGGTCGCGGCGATAGATGATCATCGTCTCCGCGCCGAGACGCTTGGCGGTACGCGCAGCATCCATGGCTGTGTTGCCACCGCCGTAGATAGCGACGCGGCGTCCAATCCTCGGAGGATCGCCCTCATTCGCCTTGCTCAGGAACGACACGGCGTCGAGAATTTTGCCTGCGTCGCGATTGGGAATTTCAATCTTCTTACTGATGTGTGCGCCAACAGCAACGAAGACAGCATCGAAGCCGCCCTTCTCTTTCTCGGCCAGCACATCGTCAACACGGTGGTTTAGTGTGATCTTGACCCCGAAGTTCTCGATTCTTGAGACCTCAGCCTGCAGTTCGTCGCGCGGCATACGATACGCGGGAATGCCAAAGTGGATCATGCCGCCCGCGACGGGTCCCGCCTCCCGGATCTCGACGTCATGTCCCATTTTCGTGAGGTGGTATGCAGCGGAGAGTCCACTGGGACCGGCACCCACAATCAGGATTTTCCTGCCCGACTTCGCACTCGGTTTTTCAAACTGCCAGTTTTTCTCGAGCGCAAGATCGCCCAGGAAGCGTTCGACGGCATGGATGCTGACGGCACTGTCCGTATGGATGCGATTGCAGGAGTCCTCGCAGGGGTGGTAACAGACCCGGCCATGAATGGATGGCATTGGGTTGTCGCGTACCAGCTCGCGCCAGGCTGCTTCATGCTGGCCGTCTTGAGCGAGCGCCAGCCAGGCCTGGATGTTCTCGCCGGCCGGGCACGCATCGTTGCAGGGCGGGAGGAAATCGACGTAGTCGGGGCGGCGTGTACGCAGCGCACCTGTACCTCGGCCGTGACGCGTCAAATCCGCGCGTTGTGTCAGGTCTTTGGTATTCATGATTAGACTCAGTATTAATCGCCGAGTTTCATAGCAACATCAGTACTATTACTATCTCAATGTGACTTGCCGAACCTTGATTCTTCTGTGTTTTATGGCCGCCGCGATGCTCTCCTCGCAAGCCGCAAAAGGTAACACATGTAACGATTGTCATCGTGCCGAACGAACGGGATTCGCAGCAGCGCATGAGTTTGCCGCAGACAACTGTACGGTTTGCCATGGCGGCGACAGTCAGAGTTCGAGGCCGGATGATGCGCACGCCGGCATGACGGCCTTTCCCGGCCTGCTCGACAATGCGGCGAGGGCGTGTGGCGCCTGCCACGCCGACAAGGTGGCATCCGTGAGTCGCAGCCTGATGAATACCGGCCACGGCATGGTCGAAGTAACGCGGCGCCTGGTTGATGGCACGGCTGACAACACGGCACCTGCCGATCTGCAGTCACTGGGGCACGGACCGGCCGACTCGATGCTGCGGAAACTCTGTGCGAGCTGTCACCTCGGGCAGGCCAAAACTGCGCACAATCTTGATCCGGTCAATGACCGCGGCGGCGGCTGCCTCGCGTGTCATATCAACGAATATCGTGAGAACGCGCACCCGTCTCTAAGCGCCGATGTTTCCGACGCACGTTGTTTCGGCTGCCACTCGCGGTCGGCACGTATTTCACTGAGCTACACCGGACTGGGTGAGATCGACGCGGCCACAGCCACGGAAAAGTCATCACGGTTACGCCTGTCTGACGGTCGCCACCTGGAACGCAAACCGGCCGACGTGCACTTTACCGCCGGCATGACCTGTACGGAATGTCACAAGGGAGCGGATATCATGGGTTCCGCGGGCGATGCCGCGCACCAGCGCGAGGCCGTGGACGCCGCGTGCAGCGATTGCCACGACACGGTGCACGCGGCGACCCCGATGCACGATTCGGAACACGCGCGTCTCGAATGCGCGACCTGCCACAGCCAGTGGGTGCCACAATGTTTCAGCTGCCACATGGAATACGACGCCGACGGCAAACAATGGGATCACATCGAACAACAGGAGACAGCGGGGCGCTGGCACGAACAGCGAGCCGATTTTAGAAATGGTCCGGGTACGCTCGGTGTAACTGCCCAGGATCGCATCGGGCTGTTCACACCCGGGATGATAATGACGCTCGCGCATCCGGACTGGGACGACGAAAAATTCGTGCGTGCATTTGCCCCGATCTCACCTCATACGATTGGGCCCGCACGCTCCTGCGCTTCCTGTCACCGGTCTGGCGCTGCCCTGGGACTCGGGAGTGGAACGATTGAGCTGCGCGACGGTGAGATCCTGTTCACGCCTGATCAGCCGTTGCTGCAAGATGGGTTACCCGCCGACGCATGGACGAATATCGACGGCAGCCTGGGCGGCACTGCTGCCCGGCCCGGGCAGCGGCCGCTCAACCAGGAAGAAATGAAGACGGTGCTCGCGGCCCCGCTGAACTAGCAGCCTTCCTCGGCCGGCGGTGGTAAATCCTCCAGCTCCTCGGTCGCTTCGTAAACGGGCGGAACGAAGGGCTCACTGCTGCGTTCCAGGGTCGCGGCATCTGACCGCTCGCCCACGAAGTAACAGGCGTAAGCCCGTTGCTCTGCTGTCTCGAGGCTCTCACCATCCAACGCTACGGCGGAAATATCGGGATTGAGGATTTTTTCCTGCCAGGCGTTGTAGCCGCCTGTCAGCAGGTGCGCGTTAATACCGGAAAGTCGCAACATCACGGTGGCTTTCGCCGCATTCTCGGAGCCATTCGAATACACGATAATTTTGCGATCCGTCGGCAGAGTACTGATCACTGCAGCCGTCGCCAGTTCGGCGAGCGGAATGTTCTCGGCGTTATCGATACTGCCTTTTTCAAAATCTCGAGGCATGCGCACGTCCACTAGTTTGAAATCGCCCCGCCCTTCGATCAGCCAGGTCGCTAGCTCATGTGCACTGACACGATCGTCCTGGCGCGCTGCCGCCTGTGCCACATCCGTCAGTGACACACCCGGCTTTGCGGACGGACCGCATGCGGCGATGGAAGCAACCGACAGTGACAGCAACGTGGCTTTAAGGGTTTTCTTCATGCAACCGCTCCAGCAATTCTGAATTGTATTGGGTGTCGTAATGAGTCCAGCTACTTTCCTGACCTGCATCCAGCATGATCTGACGTAGCGCGTAGCCACCGATCAGGACCAGCACGGGTGCCAGCAACGCCAGCGACCTGTTTACCCCCGTTATCTCGAGCACTTCGATCAGTGCCGGAACGAGCAAGCCAAGTCCGACGAACAGCACCCAGAATACCAAGGTATAGGATCCACCCAAAACACTTTGTAGCGCCTCAATCTGCTGGCCGGATCCTGTCGAGAGATTAACAAGGAATAAAGCGACCAGTGCGACCTCTGCAACAATCAGTGCGAGATCGATGCGCGTGAACAGCGCCTTCTCGCTGTGCTGCCTTGCAATCAATACAACCAGTGCCGCTGCCGTCGACATGCCGGACACGAGGAACAACGGACCGAGCACGCCCGAATTCCAGAATGGTCTCGCACCGAATGCGCTGAGCAGGATGCCGGTGTAAATGCCCAACGCAATAGCGATCGGGATTGCAACCATCGCAATCTCATAGCGATAGCGCTCACAGGTATCGAGAACGGCCCGTCCAATAGAGAACCCATCGACAAAGCCCGCGAGAACGCCATAGCCGCTTCTGAACGTCGACAATATTTGCATGATCGAAACCGGGTATATGACGATCAGGATCCAGGCGCCCCAGGACATCGGGGACGTGATCTGGAAGGACGTATAGAAACGATAGACAAACAACTTGTGCTCGAGGTCGAGGAACAGGGTGGTCATACCCGCCGACAATACGATCGGTGCAAGTAGCGCTAGCCGATGGGCTGCAAATGGGGCTTCCTCATCCCGGCGCATCACGGTCATCAGCGCCGCAAAAATCATCACACCAGCAGTCAGTCCGCCAAGGAACAGGTACATCGCCACTTCCCAGGTCCAGATATGCAGACTCGGGTCGATCAGTTCATTGCCCCTGGCCGTGACGAGAAGTTCTTCTTTCATCGCTTCATCGCCCCTAGATCAGGTAGTAGACATTGGGCTCATTGCCCGTTTCAGGACTGAGCACTTTGTGCTCGCGTGTCTTCAGCAAGTTGCTGACTTTGCTGTTCGGATCATCGAGAGAACCGAAATACATGCACTCTGTGGGACAGGTTGATACACAAGCCGGGTCCAGGCCCTTCTCAACGCGATGGTGACAAAACGTGCACTTGTCGATGTAGCCGTCGGGGTGCATCACGAGGCGTGCGTCATAAGGGCATGCGGCGATACAGGCTTTGCAGCCGGTGCACTTCTCGGGTTCGACGAGCACGATGTTCGTATCGTTCCAAAGGTGGCTCGCTCCGGTCGGGCACAGCGTTACACAGGTCGGATTTGAGCAATGGTTGCAGCGCTCGGAGCGGAACTCGGTCTTGAGGTCCGGGTACGTGCCGCTGGTGGCTTCGACGACCCAGTCACGATTCAATCCTTCCGGCACGTGGTTTTCGGTTTTGCAGGCGACCACGCAATCTCCGCAACCGATGCAGGTGCGCGTGTCGATGACCATGGCAAAGCGCGTCATGATTCAACCCCTGCCGATTGCTCTTTAACGAACGTAACAAAGTTGCCGCGCATCCCCGTGCCGCCCATGATCGGGTCAATCTTGACGTTGGTCATAAGTTCCGAATCGTCGGCACCTGCACCGGCTGTCAGACGCAAGCGTTTTGACTTGTGACCAAAGCCATGTGCCATGAACACGGAGTCGGGACCGATGCGTTCCGTCACCCGTACCCGGATCTTGCTGCTTACGGCACCTTCCCGCGAGGCAAGCCTTACATATTCGCCACTTTCAAGTTTGTGCTCATTCGCGACCAGCGGATTCACCCACAGCTGGTTTTCAGGCGCGAGCTGGAACAACAGTGAGTTGTTCGTCGTCTTGCCAAACGTGTGCGCTGGCATGCGGCCATAGTTGAGACGATAGTAGCCATGAGGAACCGGCTCCGGTGGCGTATAAACCGGCATCGGATCGAAGCCCTTTTGAGCAAGCTGCTTCGAATACAGCTCGATCTTGCGACTGGGTGTGAAAAAACGTGCGGGCTCGCCCTCACGGAAATACAAGGGGCGTTTGCGTGGGAAATTTTTGACGCCGATCGTCTGCATTTCCTTAAGCGAACTTCCGACCTGCTGAAGTTCCCAGTCGATTTTGTCGGCGTAGTCCTCCCACGGGAAATACTTGCGCAAACCGAGGTGCTCCCCAAGCTGCTTGGCGATCCACCAGCCCGGCTTGCTTTCATATTTCGGCTCAAAGGCGGGCATGCGCAGGGCCAACGATGGATGGCGCTCGCCAGAGTTGCGCACATCGTCATAACGTTCAAGGTATGTACATTCCGGCAGAATGACGTCGGCATAACCCGTCATCTCTGATGGCATCGTCTCAACGACCACGACGAGATCGAGTGAATCGGCCGCCGCGCGCAGCTTCGCCGCCGCGCCTGGAATAGTTTGTGGCAGGTTGGTGCCATACACCATCCAGCCTTTGAAGAAGGCATTCTCACCAACCGATGCCTCGATGACGCCATTGGTGACGCCCTGGCTCGCGAACGGCCACTTACCGGGGTACGCATCCCCCGTCTGCACGCTGGGCTGCGGATATTTGGGCAATGGGAAATGCGGCATATCCACTTTTTCAGGAATGTAAAAGCCACCCTTGCGATTCCAGCTTCCCAGCAACGCATTGAGCATGGCAATTGCACGGCTTCGCTGCGTGTCATCGCCGTACCAGGCCGCGTGTCGGCCCGGATGTACGACCGTCGCCGGTGCGGCTTTGCCCATCTCTCTTGCTGTTTCCCGAATGACGCCGGGTCGAATACCTGTCTCGAGGAATACCCATTCGGGCGTGTATTGCCGGACATGGTCCGCTAGCTGTTCGAAGCCGATCGTGTAGCGCTCGACGTAATCCTTGTCGTACAACTCCTCTTCGATAATGACGTTCATCCAGCCGAGCAGTAACGCTATGTCGGTGCCTGGTTTGATAGGGAGCCAGTGCTTCGACTTGCCCGCCGGGACTGAGAATCTCGGATCAACAGTGATGAGCGTCGCATCCTTGTTGATCGCAGCCGCCAGTGTCTGCACCTGGGCGTTATGGAGGTTTTCGCCAATGTGAGAGCCGAGCAGGACAATACAACGCGCGTTCGCCATGTCGGTCCGCTCGGGAGAGCTCGCCGCTTCGCCAAACGTCAGCCTGAAGCCGACATCGCGCGGACCCCGACATTGTGCAAACGCGGGTTCAGCATGGCTATTCGACCCGAAGGCCCGCAACAGGTGCAGAAAGTGATGACCACCCGCGCCGTGGTGCAGTAGCGCCATGCGCTCGGGTCCCACGGTAGCAGCGATTCCCTGCATTTTGGTCGCAACGTATTGCAGCGCTTCTTCCCAGGAGACTTCCCTGAACGTCTGCCGCCCGTCGACTGTGACGCGTAACAACGGTTTCTTCAGCCGGTCAGGATCGAGGTACGCACCCGGGCCACCAGTGCCGCGCGTGCAAAGTCGTCCACCGCTGTGCAGGTCATCCTCGTTACCCGTGATCTTCCAGAGTTCGCCGTCTTCCTTGTAAACATCGCCGGCGCACTTCCAGAAACACATGTCGCACACCGTAGGCGTCTTGCTGACAACGCCCGTGCCGGGCAATGGTTTGCTCACACAGCCACCTAGCATAAGCGCGGGCCCTGCTACCGCGCTGGTACCCAGCAGCGATGAAAGTTTGATGAACTCGCGACGTTTCATGGAGCTGCCTCGGTCACGTCCGCCCGCGGAACGATGTAAAAGGGTGTCTCAACAGTGTCATCGATAAACGACTCTGTCGGAAAGAACGCGAAGATAATGCCAATTACCACAGCCGCTGCAACGAGTGCGCCCTGAAGTTTCATGAAGGGCCGAGACCTGGTCATCGTGTCCTTCTTTCCCCAGACAAAATCCTGTACGAAGATCATGGCCACGGTACCGGCAACCGCAACGATCACAATGATGAGTACCATCGGGCCCAGGCCGATGCCCAGCCACTGATCGAGCCGAAACGCACCCACGTAATCGCTGTTGTAGAAGTCACCCCAGACCGGGAAGAAGTCGCCGAACACGAGACTACCGATCAGGAAACCGCCGATAAATACCATGCCATCGATTTTGCCCGTAGCTACTGCGGCAATTGCCGTACCGGGACAGTAGCCGCCGATTACCATGCCGACGCCAAACAAGACGCCACCGACAGCCATCGGCACGAGGTAGGTCGGCAACATATAGACGAGCGAGATATTGAGCACGCCGATGAGGCTCAGTCCCCACAATCCGATCATGCCGGTGACGATGGCCGAGAACATCACGACGGGAACACCAACATCTTTGAAGTAGAAGGCCCAGGCAATACGACGCGAGTCTGTAAAGCCTGCGTGAAACAGCGCATAGCCAAAAATGAAGCCGATCGGAATCGCCAGCCACAGGTTCGCGGCGGCAGATATCACACCTGTTTTGGCAAGAGGAATTGCTAAATCCATTGTTTTCTCACAAACCAGGCGACCAGCCAGCCACCAACGAATACACACATAAGAAATGCCCATGAGCCGACTGAGAGCTCTGCTCCTCCGACCAGGCCCTGCCCGCTTGTGCAGCCACGCGCGAGCCGTGCCGCGAAACCGGAAATAACGCCGCCCGCCAGTGCCAGCATCAGGCGATTCTGCGCGGTGATATTGGGTCCACGGAGTACCTCGAGACGCAATTCGCCACTGCGCCAGGCGGCGACAAATGCCCCGATCAGGAGCCCGACCAGCAAGAAGACCACGTAGTCGTCGAGTGGGTGTGCGTCAGCGGCGAAATATCTGCCGAAGTAGGCACTTTGTTCCGTCGCCGCCGGAAAGAAGCCATGTTGGACCCATGCGACAAGCCGGGTCATCGCACCGCTGGCGCCGATGCCGCGACCTGCGACGACGAACGCGAGCAGCATGCTCACTCCTATAAGAATGCCGGCCGGAATGGGTGGCCAGCGCGTGCCGAATTTCATACCTGACTCCTTGAACTGCCGATTTCCCATTGGCAGTGACTATACATTAGGAAAGTCTAATTTAATCGCAGTACTTTCCCTTATCTAAACAAGTTTCTTTTGCAACTAATATTTAATCCATGAAAACGATCATCGAGCCCTTCCGAATCAAGATGGTCGAGCCAATCAAGCTCACCACTCGCAAAGACCGCGAACAATTAATCCACGACGCGCACCACAACACGTTTCTGCTGCGTGCCGAGGACGTCATCATTGATCTATTGACCGATTCCGGTACCAGCGCCATGTCCTCTGAGGCATGGGGTGCAATGATGCGCGGCGACGAGTCCTATGCCGGCGCGCGTAGCTGGTTTCGCTTCCGCGACACGGTCAAGGACATCTTCGGTTTCGAGCAGGTAATCCCGACACACCAGGGACGCGCTGCGGAGCACATCCTGTTCGGCGTCATGGTCAAACCGGGTTCCTTTGTGCCCAACAACACGCACTTTGACACCACGCGCGGCAACATCGACTTCGTGGGCGGTAATCCTGTCGACCTGCCCTGCAAGGAAGCACAGGACCTTGACTCGGACTTCCCGTTCAAAGGCAACATGGACACCGAGGGTCTCGAGAACTTTATTGCCGAGCATGGGGCCGACGACATTCCCGTCATCATGGTGACGGTTACTAACAATTCAGGCGGCGGCCAGCCTGTGTCGATGGCCAACATCCGGGAGATCAGCCGCATTGCCAGGGCGGCCGGCATCCCCTTCTATATCGACGCCTGTCGGTTCGCCGAGAATTCGCACTTTATCAAGTGCCGCGAAGCGGGCTACGAAGACGTCGCGACGATCGATATTGCACGCGAAATGTTCAGCTACGCTGACGGCTGCACGATGTCGGCGAAGAAAGATTCCTTCGGCAACATTGGCGGTTTCCTGTGCACCAACGATGCCGAACTTGCGAGCCAGGAACGCAACATCCTGATCATGACCGAGGGCTTTCCTACTTATGGCGGTCTCGCCGGTCGTGATCTGGAGGCGATCGCTGTGGGGCTATACGAAACCCTTGACGAGCACTATCTCGACTATCGCCTGCTCTCGACGCAATACGTCGTTGAGCATCTCATCGACGCCGGCATTCCTGTGATGGCACCGGCTGGCGGTCACGCGGTATATCTTGATGCCCGTCGCTTCCTGCCGCACATCGAACCGTTGCAGTACCCAGGACAGGCCCTGTCGGTCGAGTTATACCTGGAAGCCGGTATTCGTACCGCTGAAATCGGTACGGTCATGTTCGGGCTCGACCCACAGACGGGTAAGGAACAACCTGCACGCCTCGACTTGCTGCGACTGGCAATTCCGCGGCGCGTCTATACGCAAAGCCATATGGACTACGTGCTCGAGGCAATACAGCTGGTATGGGAACGGCGCGCGGCGATCCGCGGCATGAAGATTGTGAAAGCACCGAAGTTCCTGCGGCACTTCACGGCGCACTTCGACTGGCTATGAGCGTCGCGAACTAAAACCCGGTGACCGAGCCCGGCCGGGCGCGCAGTAGTTTGAAACGGTGAAAGCCCAGCTTGATATACGGCTCCAGCGGAAAATCGACCATGCCGTGCATCTCCCTCGCTTTGAGTTTCTGCGAGCAGTTGGGCCCGCTGTCCTCGCCCTTGTTCGCCTTTGACATCGCGACGTAACAGATCTTGGACGGGCATGTCAGCGCGCAACCGGCGTTGGCAAACAGCGTGATCTTGTCCTTGTCCTGCAGTTGCTCAAGAAACGCCAGGTCTTCATTCAGGCTCATGGGCAATACGACGGAGTCGTACAAAGCCCACGCCTCCTCAATCTTCTCACTGGATTTCAGGTTCTTGATGACGCTCGCATCCAGGCGATAGTCTGGGAAGTCATCGCGAATCCACTGTGCGAGTTCGTCATTGGTGCAGATGATTGAGTTGCCCGGCTGATGGTACTTTTGCAGCAGGCGTTTGTTCTCGAGATATTCCTCACGTTCGACGTAGTGGTTCGTCAGCGGCAGGCGCACGCCAATGCCGGCATTGTTTAGCTGGAAGACATCGCGCTCGGAAAGTTCGCGGCGAACGAAAACTCGACCACCGTACAAGGTGCTGCGCTCGACAAAACCGAACAGGCTGTCAATCTCTCGAAGTGGGACGTTGCCGTAATTCTTGCGCAGGTACGCGAACACGGGAACGCCCGGAGGTTTGCTGCGCGCCGAAACTGTGTACGTAGCCGCGGGCGGCGGCAGGGGCTGCGCCTGAGTGAAAATGCGGTCGTTGGTGACCGCCGTGATTGCGACGTCTCTATTGCCTGCAGACATACTCTCTCATTGCGGCGGAATCTTCGTCGCCTGCCAGGCCACAACTTGCCAGATGCCGTCCCGCTTCAAAAACGTGCCAGTATTGTAGTAGTACAGCACATCAGCTTCGGTGGCCTCATTCGTAGGTGTACCTACCAGTTTGAACGCCACCACAGCCATGTCGTCATAGACTCGAACATCGACTTCTTCGCCGGAATACACCATGGGCGGCTCCTCGTCGCCCGACGCGGCCGCCTCGTCTTCGTCAGACGCTTCATATCCCGCCAGGATTTCCGCCTTGCCGAAACGCAGTCCGGCAGAAGACGAATACACAAGATCATCCGCCCAGAAGCGCTGGTGCGCCGCTTCCGTGCTCGAATGGGCAAGGAAATGATGCAGCATGCTGGTGATTTCCTCCACGTCGGATGCGGCGGCTGATTGCGCGACCAGCACCAGCGCAAGGCTTGCTACTAGTGTTTTTATCATCTTGATTTCCTTTCCTTTATTGCGGCCAGTCCATGCGCTCCTGCGGCAACCGCGTATTTGGTGCCTAGCGCATTTCCGGTTCAATTGGTCTGGGTACGTGCATCCATAATATCGTGAATACATCGGGAGGGAACTGCGCATGTCCGATTTGTTTCGCCCGATCAGCGTCGATCAGCTTGCTTGCTGGCTGTTCACGGAACTCGATGACCAGAACTCTGCTTTTGGCATCCCGAAGCAGTACTTTTTTGCGCCCGATCCGACGGCACGCTACCGCGTAGAGGTTTTCGGCCAGTCCCTCGATACTCCCTTCGGCCCCGCTGCGGGCCCGCATTCGCAAATGGCGCAGAACATTATCGCGGCATGGCTTTGCGGCGCACGCTATATCGAGCTAAAGACGGTCCAGACGCTCGACGAACTCGACGTCAGCAAGCCTTGTATCGATATGGAAGACGAAGGCTACAACGTCGAGTGGTCGCAGGAACTCAAGGTCCATGAGTCGTTCGAAGAATACCTGCGCGCCTGGGTGCTGATTCACGCACTGCATCACAAGCTCGGCCACCCGGGGGGCACACCGGCCTTGTTCAACCTGAGTGTTGGTTATGACCTTGCAGGCATACGCCAGCCGAACATGCAATGGTTCCTCGACAATATCGCCGACTGCTCGGAACGGAAGGCCGCGATCATCGATGCCGTCGCACGTTACTACCCGGCCGTTCACGACATCGATATTCCGGATCGGATTTCCGACAACGTAACCTTATCGACCATGCACGGCTGTCCGCCTGGCGAAATTGAAAGCATCTGCAAATACCTGCTGGAGGAACGGCAACTGCACACGCTCGTGAAGTGCAATCCGACCTTGCTTGGACCGGACCGCGTTCGCGAAATCATAAACAGGGACCTCGGATTTAGTGACGTGGTTGTGCCGGACATTGCGTTCGAACATGACCTCAAATACGACGATGCACTCCCAATGCTGGGCAGGCTGCAGACGGTGGCAAACGACCATGGCCGGGAGTTTGGGATCAAGCTGTCGAACACACTCGAAGTCGAGAACCGCCGCAACGTATTTAGCCCCACCGAGAAGATGATGTACCTGTCCGGTCGTCCACTGCATGCCGTGACGGTGCAGCTGGCGGCAATGCTTGCTGAGGCGTTCAACGGTACGCTGCCCATGTCATTCTCGGCCGGTGCGAGCTGCTATAACGCGGCGAACCTGCTCGAGGCAGGCATGCAGACCGTTACCGTCTGCTCCGACCTGCTGAAGACCGGCGGCTACCTGCGGCTGCTCGACTACATCAAGGCGGTAGAACACGTCTCGATCGACTCCGATTTGTCGCTGGACAATCTGCGGCGCTACGCCGACGAGGTCTCCGTCGATCCGGACAACATGAAGTCGGAGTTTGTCACGTCCGGCAGCAAGACAAACCGAAGTCTCGAGCCGTTCGACTGTACCAGGGCACCGTGCGTTGAAGTATGCCCCCTGCACCAGAAGGTCCCGCAGTATATGACTGAGGTGTGCCGTGATGACATCGCGGCCGCGCAGCACATTGTTCATGCGGACAATCCGTTGCCCTGCACCCTCGGACGAATTTGCGATCACGTCTGCGAACAGGCTTGCGTGCGCACTCATCTCGACGAGCCCGTTGCAATTCGTGACATCAAGCGCTTCATTGTAGATCGGGAAACCGCAGCAGCACAGGCACCAGCCGCAGCACCATTAGGTCGGAAGGTCGCGATCATCGGGGCGGGACCGGGTGGGCTGTCCGCCGCCATCGAATTGGCCCGCGGCGGCTGCCAGGTTGAGGTTTTTGAAGAACAGGCCTATGCGGGAGGAATGGTCGGTGGCGTGGTTCCCGAGTACCGATTGCCACGCGCCGTGTTCGCACAAGATTACGCCGCGCTCGAGGAACTCGGCGTCCCGATTCACTTCAATACGCGCGTGGGACGCGACCTCACGCTCTCGCAGCTGCGCAATGACGGCTTCGACGACATCGCCATCATGGCCGGCGCGCAGCTTGGTCGAACGCTGGCCCTGGAAGGTGCCGATAGCGACGGGGTCGTCGATGCGCTGCACTTCCTGCGGCAATCGAAGGAGCAGCAGACTCTCGATGTCGGCACGCACGTCGGCATTATCGGCGCGGGCGATACGGCCATGGACTGCGCACGCGTCGCGTGGCGACAGGGCGACCGCAAGGTGACCCTGATTTACCGGCGCACGATCGACCAGATGCCAGCCGACCGTGAGGAGATTTCGCAGTTGCTCGAAGAAGGCATCGACGTCCTCGAACTGGCCCGCCCCGAGCGCCTCGTTATCAAGGACGGTCGGTTGCAAGCGCTCCGGTGCAAGCGTATGCAGCTGACCGATGACCGAGATGCTTCCGGGCGACGAGTGGCAGTCGATGTCACGGACGCCGACTTCAACATACCGCTCGATACGCTGATTCTGGCGATCAGTCAGCATGCACTGCTCGATTTTCTGGAAGACCAACCGATCGCACTCAACGATCGCGGTTACATCGAAGTTGACCCGCAGACCTGCGAAACGTCGATACCCGGCATCTACGCAGGTGGCGATGTAGCCAACGACGGTCCCGCGACCATCGTTAAAGCCGCGGCCGCCGGCAAAGCGATCGCCAACACCATCCTCCACAAATCGGTACCAGTTACCCTATTAAAAAACATGGAATCGGAGGCTGGATCCCTTTATCCATCAGGAAATAAGGTAACTGGTACCGATATGGCGGCGATGCTGCGGCGCAGGAGCCAACGCGAGCGGCGCATCCGGGCACCGCAGACAAGTGTTGCTGAGCGGCAGAATTTCAACGAGGTCATGCTCACCTATTCGCCAGAGCAGGCACGTACCGAGGCAGCCCGCTGCCTCGATTGCCACACCTATTGCAGTATTTGCGTCGGCGTGTGCCCGAACCTTGCACTTTTCACCTATACAACGGACCAATGCGAACAGCACTACCAGGTCGCCGTTCTAGCGGATCTTTGCAATGAGTGCGGTAACTGCACAACGTTCTGCCCGACGTCGGGCGCTCCGTACCGCAACAAGCCACGCCTGTACGTCAATCGCGAAGATTTCGAGGCGCAACAGGACAACGCGTTCATGATTTTCCACGATAGCGACAGGTGGGCAATCGAGGCACGCTTCGATGGTGCCACGAGGCACCTTGAACTCAACGAACCGCAGGACAGCGCGGATAGGCAAGAGACTGCTATGTACACGATACTGAAAGGCGTGCAGCAATCGATGCCATTCCTGCCGATGCGCGAGGCATGACATGAAATCGCTGTTAATCACTAACGGACATCTCGTCACGCTCGACGCACAAAACCGCTTCATCGAGAACGGCAGCATTCTCGTTGAGGGCAACCACATCATCGATGTTGGCCAGTTCCCCGCTGACAAATACAAGGTGGACCACAGCATTGACGCCC
>Ga0224504_10000073_pt1 | contig 38873 bp, 40 predicted proteins | sample SF_Oct11_sed_USG_3_FD_170160 | JGI IMG/M metagenome (GOLD analysis project Ga0224504, IMG submission 170160) | Sediment microbial communities from San Francisco Bay, California, United States - SF_Oct11_sed_USGS_24 | ecosystem: Environmental > Aquatic > Marine > Sediment | place: USA...
CGAGGTCCTGACCAGCCCCCAGGAAGGCGGCGAATGGGGAAGAGCGGCAACCAACGACCTGCTGGCAAGCCGGGTCAAGGTAAGAGCCCTGAACTTCATGCGCGGCCGTACCTTCCTGAACCGCTACGTGATCATCGATGAGGCCCAGAACATTACACCCAAGCAGATGAAAGCTCTGATCACCCGGGCCGGCCCGGGCACCAAAATGATTTGCCTGGGTAACGTCGAGCAAATCGATACACCCTACCTCACGGAGACGACTTCCGGACTGACGTTCGCCGTCGACCGGTTCAAAAGCTGGACGCATGCGGGTCACATCACGTTGCGGCGCGGTGAGCGTTCACGACTGGCGGATTTTGCCTCCGAGGCGTTATAGGTCAATCCACGCACCAGCGGGACGGAAAGGGGTTGGATTTGCTCTCGTGCTCCGCTGCTGCGAGCTGCGGCTGTTGGTTGTGCTGATGCGTCAGGCTGCTTCCGCAGTGACCTCGTCAGGATCCTCTGATTGCCGCGGCCAGGCATTGAGTACGGCCTTGACCAGGGTCGCCAGGGGAATCGCGAAAAAGATGCCCCAGAAGCCCCAAAGCCCACCGAAAACCAGTATGGCCAGTATGATGGCGACGGGGTGCATGTTTACCACCTCTGAAAACAGCAGCGGCACCAGCAGATTGCCGTCCAGGGCCTGGATGATGGCGTAGGCGATGATCACCTGGCCAAAATCCCAGCCCCAGCCAAACTGGAAAAAGGCTATCAGGGCTATCGGAATCGTCGCCACTGCGGCGCCGATGTAGGGTACCAGCACGGAAAAACCTACCAGGGTTGCGAGCAGGGCTGCGTAATCCAGGTCCAGGACGATGAAAGTGATATAAGTAACTGAACCAACAATAACTATCTCCGTTACTTTTCCCCTCACGTAATTCGCAATCTGGGCTTCTGACTCGGTCCAGACGCGGTTCACCAGGGTGCGCTCCTTCGGCAGGTAATTGGCGATCCAGAAAACGATAAGCGACTTGTCTTTTAGCAGAAAAAATACCAGCACCGGCACCAGCACCAGGTAGATCACCAATCCAATCACGCTGGCGACCGAAGCCAGCGACCAGCTCAGTGCCTGCTGACCCCACACGGCCATTTCCTGGCCCAACTGGGTGATGATGATCTGAATCTGCTCCTCTGAAATCATCTGGGGATAGGCTTCAGGCAACTGTTTGAGCAATTCCTGACCCTGCGCAATGTAGTTGGGAAACTGCTGCACCAGGGCCGTCAACTGCCGGATGACAATAGGGACCAGCCCAAACGTCAGGAAGAACAAAACTGTCATGAACAGCAGGAAAACGATGATGACCGAAGGCAGACGGGGCATGCCGGTTTTTTGCAGCCTGCTGACCAGCGCCTCCAGCAAATAAGCGATGACAATGCTTGCGAACATGGGCGCAAGCCACTTTCCCAGGCCGACGATGACGGCAAAACCGACGACCAGTACAAGGCCGAGGATGACCACTTGCGGGTCGGAGAATGATCGTCTGAACCAGTCTTTCAACAGTTCCATGGGATCTGGCTTTTTTGCTTTACGATAGTGGTCAGAAGCTCAGCGACCACATGGCCTCAAGCTCAATCTGCTGATCCAGGGTATCCGTGGTGACACCCAGCACACTGCCTCCGAAAGCAAACTCCGAGGGCGCATAGGCTGCATTGAAGGCGAGCCGGCTTCTGTCACTGGTTCGCCTCGAATAACCCACCACCAGGGCGCTGTCTGCCAGGTCTCCTTTCAGCGCCCGGTTCAGCACTGCAGAAGAGGGAGAGGGTTGTGTCCGGGTGCTCAGGTCCACATGCCACTGCTGGTCCTCTCCATCGCTCCAGGTGTAACCCACGCTGTAAACCGTCAGATCGTTCCAGTCAAAAGAGGGGCTACCTGAATCACCCAGCAGGGACAGGAAGCGGTTCGGAAGATAACGGCTGGGGAACGCGCTAATGTCGCTATACATCACCCGCTCAATGGCGACGTTAAGCCATGACCGCTCAGTGGCCTGGAACGCCAGGCTCACGCTGGCGCGCGCAGGAATGTCCAGATCCGCAGCCTGGGCGTAAACACCGCGATAAGTGTCAAAGGCTTCCATATCGATACGGGACTGGTAGCCCGCATCCAGCGCAATCCCCTTGACCACTTCCTGGCGCAGGGCCAGGCGCACACCCGTGCCGTAACCGGATTCATACTGAGGGGAATAGGTGGTCGGCAGCCACGGACTTTCACCCGGCCTGCTGGCCGCGGTCAAACCCAGGCTGGCCGCGCTGTAGCGTTGATGCGCAATGATCGCAGCCACACCAAGCACCGAATTGTTGGAAAACTGATGCTCGATGCCCGGCGAGAAATATTGCCGGTCAAAACTGGTGCCCTGAAAACTCGCATCAGGTTCCACACCAGGCCACTGGTATTCGGAATCAGACTGCCATTCAAACTCGAAGTTGATCCGGGTTGGCGGCGGCGACTCGAGGTGCGATGCAAAATCCGGCATGATCGAGATTTCGCTGTTGCGCAACCAGGAGATACGCATCGGTTCGGTGTTGTCGGGCAGCATGTAAACCGGTGTCAATTCCTGCGCCAGGTATTCCTGCCATGGGCCCAGTTCAAAACCGATAATGTAGAAGGAGGTAAGACCATTTCCAACGCTGGCAAAGCCCGCTGCAGGCAAGCCGATCCCCGGGGCACCGGCAACTCCCGGCATCAATCCCATGATGGCTAACACAGTACTGGCGACCTTCAGGCGCACACATTTTCCCTCATTCTGCATTAGATGCATAAATTCACGATGAAATATGGCAGGAATGCAACAGCAAGTCAATGACCACGGGCAGATTCCCTGACCCCTTAGAAAACACTACAGGCAGCATTATACAAGTCATTGTTTTTAAAAAGAGTGGCCCAAACCCGACGGGGCAATTGACGGCCGTCATCAGAGTCCCTTATAAAACCCCCGGGCGATCGTTCCGTTGCTAGAATGCAACAACACTATTCTGACAGGAAAACAGGGCATGCAGAAGCCGTTTATAGAAAGGTCTGTGCTCACCATTGCAGGTTCAGACAGCTGCGGCGGATCGGGCATCCAGGCCGACCTGAATACTTTTGCCGCTTTCGGGGTATACGGCGCATCGGTGGTGACTGCTGTCACAGCCCGCAATACGCGAGCGGTAAGGGCCGTTGAGCCGATTTCAGACCAGATGATCGTGGACCAGGTGGAGTCAGTCCTGGAGGATCTGCCAATCAGTGCGATCAAGATAGGCGCCCTGCCCAGCGTGGCGGGCATTGCCGTTCTTGGAGAGCTTCTGTCGCTCCTGAATCCCCGCATCCCGATGGTAGTGGACCCCGCGGTAATTGAACCCCGCGGCAAAGAGCTGGGCGGGGAAGTCATCCTGGAAGCGGTGCAAAATCACTTGTTTCCGCTGGCAACACTGATAACCCCGAACCGGCAGGAGGCAGAAATCCTTACCGGCCGGAAGATCCACTGCATGGAGGATATGAAATCCGCCGCGCACGAGCTCCTGGCGCTCGGATCGAGTGCCGTTTTTCTCAAAGGCGGAACGTTCGGAACCCCGGAAATCACCGATCTGTTGCTGACAGAAGCGGGTTTTGAAAGCTTTTCCCACGCTTCTTTCAAGGGACGTTTTCACGGCACGGGATGTGCGTTGTCTTCTGCCGTGGCGGCAGGCCTGGCCATGGGCTGGGAGCTGAGCGCTGCGGTACGCGAGGCGGTTGAGTATGTTCAGCAATGCCTGGGCCACAGCCGCACGCCCGTAACAGGAAGGGCCGGCTTACTGGGCTTTCACCCCAGCAGCTAGATTCGGCTGATTATCGCCTCGGAGAAAGAGTCCGTGTTGCCAGACCCGCCAAGGTCGGGCGTGATGCGGTCGCCCGCAGCAATGGTGGCCGTGATTGCCCCGTGCAAGCGATCAGCTTTGTCCTGCATACCGAGGTGAGAAAGCATTTGCGCAGCGGTCAATAAAAGTGCACAGGGGTTGGCAATCTTGCGACCTGCTATGTCTGGCGCCGATCCATGCACAGCCTCGAATATGGACACTTCCCGGCCGATATTGGCGCCTGGAGCCAGGCCGAGACCGCCGACCAGGCCGGCACAGAGATCGGAAATGATGTCGCCAAACAGGTTGGTGGTCACGATGACGTCAAACTGCTGCGGGTCCATCACCAGCTTCATGCAGGTCGCGTCGACAATCATTTCCTCACATTCAATATCCGGGTAGTTTTCGGCTACGCCGCGAGATACGTCTAAAAAAAGTCCGGATACGGTTTTGAGGATGTTGGCTTTATGCACCAGGGTCACTTTTCGCCGCCCTGCCCTGCGTGCCAGCTCGAACGCATAGCGGGTGACACGCTCGCTGCCTTTACGCGTGATCACCATTTTCGATTCAGCCGTGTTGCCGTCTTCACTGAGCAACGCATCGGCCGCGAGATAGGCGCCTTCGGTATTTTCGCGAACCGTCACGATATCCACGTTTTCATAGCGCGAACGGGTTCCAGGCATCGACACCACGGGACGGACATTGGCATACAGGTCGAACAACTCGCGCAGAGTGACATTAATGGAACGAAAGCCCATGCCAACCGGCGTAGTCAGCGGGCCCTTCAGCGCAACCCGGTTGCGGCGGATCGACTCGAGCGTGGCTTCGGGTAACAGGTCGCCATGCCGATCGAGCGCGCCGAGACCCGCCTCGACATATTCGTAATCGAAACCACAATCCAGGGCATCCAGCACGCTGATGCTCGCGCTCATGATTTCAGGTCCGATACCGTCTCCGCTGATCACACTGATCGTCTGGCTCATTACTCATTCTCCAGGAAAATTCTGAGCCGGCGATTATACCCTATGCGCTAAACACAACTGACAGGACGAGGCAATCCGGCGTATCGGCAGCCCTGCGTTCCCGGGCCTTCGGGAAACAACCGGTAAAGATATCGGCTGTTGCCTTTATCATCTCCCAAAGCAGCGCGTACACGACCGACGAGGGCCCGCATCGGTGGCTCAATTTCGTAGCACTCAAAGTATTGCCGAAAAATATTCAGCACCACCCAGTGGTCGTCAGTCAGCTCTAAATGATCTTGCGCAGCCATGCTGCGGGCGACATCGGGTGTCCATTGCAGCCAGTCCAGCAGATAACCTTTTTCATCGGTCGCGGGAAGCGCCATGCTTATTTCCAGGTCAGGCAGGTAGCGTGTTTTCTAAGCAAATCCGGAAATTCCTGGTCAGTGACCACACGAACCTGCAGGTCGTGCGCGACCGCCAGCAAGCCACGGGCCTGCAAGTCCGCAGCCAGGAACATGCTGCTGCAAGCGAACGGAGGCTCTTCTCCGATGTTTGCAGCCGCCAGCCACATCACCCCATCATCCACGAACAGTACGGCATCGCCCTCTTTGCTGAATGCACCACACCGCTGCACGAGTTCGGCCGATGACCGAACCACCAGGTGCAGACAGGTTTTGCTCTTGGCCTTCTTGCCCATGGCCTCAGACCACCACCGCATGTTGCTGCGCCCGCCAGGCGATTCTTATCGCATCGCTGTCCAGCGCATCTGCAGGCATGACCAGGGTAATCGCTTTTTGCCGGCAATAATCCAGCCAGGCCTGTTCAGCGTATACCGTGGTTTTCGCCAACTCGGGTAAGGCAGACCAGGCCCGGTAGCCGGGCGGCAACAAGGCAGCGATGCTGTTTTGATCTGCTGCCAGCTGCAAGATGGCGGGGCCGACAAAGTACAGGTATAACTCGAACTCCATCGCAGCAGCTGCCATCGCCAGGTCGATGTTCGCCCGTGCCACGCGGTTCTGGTAAGGCCTGCTCTGCACAATCATCGCCAGTGAACGATCTGAAACCACGGCCATCAGAATGTCACTACCCGGTCACTGTGTTGCGTCAGTTCCAGCATCCTGGCCAACCCGGCTTCGCGAAAGGGTAAACCTACAGGTTCTTCGAACCTTCTCTGGCAAGCGGATGAACACAACAGTAACGGTACGCCGTGATCGGCAGACAGGCTTTGCCAGGCCTCGGTCAGGCAAGGTGTGCCCGCATCCCGGGCACGGCCCGCCTGGCCGTGATAGACGCCCTCTTCCCGGAAAAATATCGCGGTCAGGTGTTCGCCGCTGTCGATCAGTGCACGCACCAACCGCAGCGCGGTGACACCGAGGCTGCTGCTCCAGGGACCTTCATTTACGACGACCAGTATTTTCACGTTAAACTGTCAGTTGCCGAGAACCGGCCCCATATTACGTTGTCGAAATGGTGATGGGAATGTCAGGGGTAATGCATTGAAGAAATTAACGCGGCTCATACTGGTACTGCTGTGCGTTTTCACCAGCCTCGCCAGTGTCGCCCAGACCGAGCAACTGGACTTGCCGGATATGGGCGCTTCCGCTAATTCCATACTGTCCAGGGCGGAGGAGGCGGAATATGCCAAGGCCCTGCTGATGCAGATGCGCGCCTATGAAGTACTCAACGAAGACCCCCTGATCTCGGCTTATTTCGAAGACATGGGCTTTCGCCTGGCGGCCCATAGCGACCGCCCCGACAAGGCCTTTACCTTCGTCGTCATCAATCAGCCGGTGGTTAATGCCTTTGCCGCGCCCGGCGGTGTCATTGCCCTCTACAGCGGGCTGATCCTGGCCGCCGACGACGAGAACGAAGTGGCCGGCGTCCTGTCTCACGAAATTGCGCACATCACACAGCTGCACCTTTACCGTGCTTATGAAAATCAGCAGGCCATGACCATACCGATCGCGCTGGCCATGCTGGCCCTGGTGCTGGTGGGCGGCGGTGGTGGCGAAGCGATCCAGGGCGCCGTCATGGGCGGCCAGGCGGCAGCCATGCAGGCGCAGATATTTTTCACCCGGCAAAACGAATATGAAGCAGACCGGATCGGTATTTCCACGTTGTCCAGAGCAGGCTACGATCCGGCCGGCATGGGCGAGTTCTTCGAGAAAATGGGCAGGATCAACCGGTCGATGGGAGAAGGACCACCCGAATATCTCCGTACTCATCCGGTTTCAGTCAGCCGCATCGCCGAAGCCGAAAACCGCGCTGCAAACATGCCAAAGCCCGAACCCACGGACGGGCGTGACTTTTACCTGGTCCAGGCACGGCTGCGGGCCATGACCTCGAAAACCCCGGACGAAGCCCTGGACTGGTTCAAGCATCGCATGGACCGGGCGGACATCAGCCAGGCCGAGAGCGATGCACTTTTTTACGGTCGTGCGATAGCGCTGCAAAAAAAGGGGAACTATGAAGAAGCCCGCAAACTGCTGCAAAACCTGATAGAGCGTGACCACCACATCGCTTATGATTTGCAACTGGCGGACCTCGACCTCGAATCGGGCAATGACAACCGTGCCATCGACCAGTTAGCCGGCCTGTACAACAGTTTCCCCGGTAACCACGCAATTTCCCTGCAATACGCAACAGCGCTTCTTAAAGATGGCGATACCGGCAAAGCGGACACCGCTGCCGTGATCCTGCGCAAGCAATTACTTTCCCACCCCAACGATCCTAAGCTGTATGAGTTGTATGCACGTTCCGCCAATATCGCGGGCGATACGGTCAAGGCCAAGGAGGCCATGGCGGAGTCCTACTACCTGCGCGGAGGTATCCACGAGGCGGCCATGCAATTGCAGACCCTGGCTAACGAAGACGATCTGGATTATTACCAACGGGCCCGGATTACGGCCCGGATTACGGAACTTCGTCTGGAACTGGCCAAACTCGGGCTGGAAGAAAGCTGAATTGAAATTATTCTGTCATATGCGTCCTTAATAATGGTATTTCCGGTTATCTATGTGTGAATCACAGTGAGCAAAAACCCTTCATCAGTGCTGGTGGTGGATGACGAAATCGCCATTCTCGACATGATCTGTTTCGCACTTGAGCAGGCTGGCATGGAAGTGCAGACTGCGGCCAGCGCCTATGACGCCCTGATTCAGCTCAACGATAACCGGCCAGACATCATACTGATGGACTGGATGATGCCCGGCGTCAGCGGGATCGAACTGATCCGGCGTCTGCGCAAAGATCCGAATACCGAAGACATCCCGATCATCATGCTTACTGCCAGGGTGACTGAAGATGACAAAATCTCAGGCTTGGATGCGGGTGCGGACGACTACCTGGTAAAGCCTTTTTCGCCGCGGGAGTTGCTGGCGAGGATCAAGGCGGTATTGCGCCGGAGCACTCCTGGCAATGAGTCTGGAGAAATTACCTTGGGGCGAATAAAGATGGATACGATCTCCCGGCGGGTATTGTCCGATGGCCAGGAAATTCACCTTGGCCCCACCGATTATCGTTTGCTGGAATTTTTCATGGCCAATCCCGGTCGGGTATTCAGCCGGAGCCAGTTGCTGGACCGGGTCTGGGGCACTAATGTCTACCTGGAAGAACGCACAGTAGATGTCCATATCAGGCGCTTGCGAAAAGCCCTGGAGAAGGCAAGCGCCGAATCCTATCTGCAGACGGCCCGCGGACATGGCTATCGATTTGTAGCCGATGAATAACGCCCGTTGATGGCATGACACACCGAGACTGGAAATACCACGCTTCCGTTTTCATAATTTTGGTTGCTGTCATTTTGCTGACGGGCTGGTTTTTCGGGCATTTCACCGAGACGGCTCTTGTCGTCGTGGCGTTTGCTGCGGCGTGGCACCTGGTTCATTTCTGGAGAATGTACGCCTGGCTGAAAAACCCAACCCTGGAAACGCCAAAAAGCCTGGGAATATGGGCGGACGTATTCAGCCGGCTGAGCTCCCTGGAGCAGCAAAAAAGAAAACAGAAAAAGCGCTATCGGCGAATGATCAATGACTTTCGAAATGTGACCGATGCATTTCCGGACGCCACCCTGATGATTGACAAAAGCGCCAGGCTGGCCTGGTTCAACCAGGCTGCGGCAATATTCCTGGGACTGGAAGAGAATAAAGACGTAGGCCGCCGAATCTCGAGCCTGTTGCGCAGTACCGAATTCAATCACTGGTTGTCTGACGGAGAAAAAATCGCAGGCAAGCTGGAAATTCCCGCTCCGGGTAACACGGAAATGTGGCTTGAAATCAGCTCTGTGCCTATACATAAAGGACGGCAGCTGATCATTTTTCGGGACATTAGCGAAGTCCATCACCTGGATCGCGTGAGGAAAGATTTCGTCACCAACGTTTCCCATGAATTGCGCACGCCCCTTACCGTCATGCGAGGGTACCTTGAGATATTACAGGACCGGCCCGAGGATGAACTGACCGGCCCCTTCAGGCGCATGCATGCACAAGCGATCCAGATGCAGGCCATGCTTGATGACTTGCTTGAACTCTCCCGATTACAGTCCCTGGATGAACAAGGTGAGATTGAACCCGTGGACGTGCCGGCGATATTGATGCAGATCAAAGAGCAGGCGCAGGAAATCAGCCGCGGCCGGCATGAACTGCAATTCCAGATCGATAAAGACCTGCACCTGCTAGGAAAGCGGTCCGACCTGGAAAGCGCGTTCCGCAATCTCGTTGTCAATGCGCTGAAATATACTCCGGGTGGCGGCGAAATCTCCGTGTTGTGGTCGAATGGAGAGCAAGGCCCTTCACTGGCAGTCTCCGACACCGGCATAGGCATTCCCCGGAGGGAGATTCCGAGGCTCACAGAACGATTTTACCGGGTGGGTTCAGACCGCGGGCGCGAATCCGGCGGTACCGGTCTCGGATTGGCGATTGTCAAACATGTTCTTTCCGCTCACGACGCCCAACTGGAAATAGAAAGCGACGTTGGTGTCGGCAGTCGATTCACCTGCATCTTCCCTCCTCACCGCATTTCTGACTGACCAGAGTCAATCCGTTCATATTTACGTAACGGAACTGTCACAAAACACTCATAAAATTCGCGAGTGGGATTCACATATCTTTGGAGGAGACCGAATGAAAAAGCTAATGGTCCTGGCTGGATTGAGCCTGATCATCATCAGCACTGCGTCATATGGGCAAGTCAGTGAAGATGAGATTCAGTTGCTGCGACAGCAGATTGAAATGTTGACGAAGCGCCTGGACGACCTTGAAAAACAGAATCAACAACTGGTTCAATCCGCAGAACAGTCAGAAGCCCAGAACGTGGCCAAAACGGAAGAACTCGTGGACACCCGGGTTGACGCGGCAGTCACCGAACAGGTTGATGAAAAAATGGCCGCCGTTTCCTGGGCGGAGCGCATTCGCTGGAAGGGCGATTTCCGCTACCGCTATGAATACATTGACCAAGAAGGGCGGGATAGTCGGAACCGCAGCAGGATTCGCGCGCGCACCAACCTCGAGGCGGACCTCTCCCCCACCCTGGAAGTGGGCGTCGGCCTGGCGACCGGCGGTGACGATCCAGTCTCTTCCAACCAGACCATCGGTGGCGGCGGCTCCAGCAAGGACATCAAGATCGACCTGGCCTATTTCGACTGGTCAGGCCTGGAAAACACTCATATTGTTGGCGGTAAATACAAGAATTTCCTGATCCGCCCGGCCAAGAAAGGCCTGCGTTGGGACGGTGACTGGCGCCCCGAAGGACTGGGCGTAATCTGGGACAATGATTTCATCTTTGCGCAAGCACTGGGAACCTGGCTGGAAGGCGATAGCAACAAAGGCACCGAGTTTGCATGGGCCGTGCAGGGTGGTTTCAATTTCAACACGGGTGACTGGGGCAAGCTGAAAATCGGAGCAGGTTATTCCGTATTCGATATTGCAGGTCGTACTCCCGTGTTTGGCGAGCCGGATGATTTTTACGGCAATACGTTCAGGGTAATACCCGTTCCCGGTGAGGATGATCCCTTGCTGGTTTTTGCCTACAACTATCGCAACTGGGAAGCTTTCGCAGAATGGAAAATCAACAAGTTTCTGCTGTTTGCAAACTGGACGCAAAATACCGAAGTAGATGAAGCCGACACCGGTTACCTGATCGGCGCCAAATATGGCTCGGCCAAGGACAGGGGCACCTGGGACATCACCTACTTTTATGAAAAACTGGAAAAGGATTCCACGGTTGGCCTGCTGGCTGATTCCGACTTCGGCGGCGGCGGCACGGATGCCAAGGGCCATGTGATCTCCGGAACCTATGCATTTCACAAGAAATGGAATTTCAAAGCGACTTATTTCATCAATAAGATCAACCTTGAACGGGAAGAAGACACGGATTATAACCGCCTCATGCTGGATCTTAATTTCAAGTTTGATTGAACGACAGTCAGCGACGATGGTGAAAAAATCGGGCCGGTTATCCGGCCCGTTTTCTTAATACCCCCAAACCGTTTATTCTTAGCACCTCATGTCTGATTCAGAACGTACTGATACCTTTGCCGCGGTCGACCTTGGCAGTAACAGCTTTCACCTGCTGGTCGCGCGGCGCGAGCATGGCGAACTGCGCGTGATCGACCGCATCAAGGAAATGGTCCGCCTCGGAGGCGGTCTGGATGCCGAGGGCAACCTTGACCGCGTGATCCAGGACCGTGCCTTCGCCTGCCTGGCCCGGTTCGGGCAGAGACTGCGGGGAATTCCTGCTGACAACCTTCGCGCGGTGGGCACGCAAACCTTTCGCCGCATGAAAAACGCCAATTCGTTCCTGATGATCGCTGAGACCGGCCTGGGCTGCAGCATCGACATCATTGCGGGACGGGAGGAAGCAAGGCTCATCTACCTCGGTGTCACACAGGGCGTATCCGGGCATCAGGACCGGCGCCTGGTGATCGATATTGGCGGAGGCAGCACCGAACTGGTCATCGGAGAAGGGCTGGAACCGCTGGAAATGGAAAGCCTGCAATACGGCTGTGTCTCACTGACCCGGCAGTTTTTCGGTGATGGAAGAATCAGCATCGACCGCTGGAAAAAAGCCGTGCGTTCGGTCATGGCCGACCTGCAGGAACTGCGGGTTCGCTATCTGAGGGCTGGCTGGGACAGCGTCATCGGCTCTTCCGGCACCATTAAGGCGGTGGAAGAAATTTGCCGCCAGCAGGGCTGGATTGAAAAAGACATCAATGCCGACGCCCTGCACATGCTGCGGGACCGGTTGCTGGAATTTGAAACGATCGATTCCGTGCGCCTCGCTGGCTTGTCTGAACGGCGCCACCCGGTCCTGGCCGGAGGACTGGTGATGCTCTGCGCCTGCTTCGAAGCATTGGAAATCGAATCCATCCGCGTCTCTCCCTATGCGTTGCGGGAAGGGGTGCTGCACGACTTGCTGGGCCGCCTGGATAACCAGGATCCCAGGGCCAAAACCATCGATGCGTTCATGTCCCGATACAGTGTTGACCGGAACCAGGTCAACCGCGTGAAAGAACTGGCCCTGAGAACCTGTGACAAACTATCGGATGGCATGCATCTGCAACCCATTCACCGGCAGCTTCTGGGCTGGGCCGCGGATCTTCACGAGACCGGCCTGGGCATTTCGCACAGCCAGTACCAGCTTCACTCAGGCTACCTGGTGGAGAACTCTGACATGACCGGGTTTACCCACCAGGAACAGCTGTTCCTGGCTGCGCTGGTGAGAAATCACCGCCGTCCCATCCCCAGGAGCTTCACGGATCAGCTGCCGACACGACTGCATGAACCTCTGCGGATGACCTTGTTCTGCCTGAGATTCGCCTGCATCCTGTGTCGCAGCCGCGAGGACCTGGCAATTCCGTCATTCCGCTTGAGCGGCAGCGACAACCGGATTACCGTGAGTTTTCCGGCCCACTGGAGTGAGAACCACCCGCTGACCCTGTTCGACCTGCAACAGGAATCACGGGACCTCCAGTCGATCGGGCTGCAATTCCGGATCAGTAAGCCCTTGACCTCCGTATGAACGCTGTCGGCGGCCCGCAAGCCTGGCGTCCTGGCGCATCGCGGTGGGTGATCGAAGCCCGGGCCCGGTTACTGAGTGATATCCGGCAATTCTTCGCCAGCCGTAAGGTGCTGGAAGTGGAGACCCCGGTCTTGTCGCGCTCGGGTAACAGCGATCCCAATATCGTAAATCTGGCGACCGACAGTCTGCCGCACCGGTATCTCCGGAGTTCTCCTGAATATTTCATGAAACGCATGCTGGCTTCTGGTAGCGGCGACATTTATGAACTCGGAAGAGTATTTCGCGCTAATGAAAAAGGCCGCCTTCACAACCCGGAATTTACGCTGCTGGAATGGTATCGCAACGGCGTTGCCTACCTCGACCTGGCATCCGAAGTTTGTGACCTCGTCGTTTCCTGCGGCCATGGGCAATTTGACGGCTGGCCCGTGGAGCAAAAGACCTACCGCCAGCTGTTTCTCGATCACACGGGTCTGGATCCGTTCTCATGTGACGAAACCGACTTGTCCCAACTCGCTGCCGAACGGGGAATACAGGCAGTCTCAATGAGCCAGCTGGAGTGGCTGGATCTTATTTTGAGCCAGGTCATAGAACCTGCTTTGCCCGGGGAGACCCTGACGATTGTCCATGACTTTATGCCGGAACAGGCAGCCTTATCGCGAATCCGGCCATGTGATCCGCCCGTTGCCGAACGATTCGAGATTTACCTGGGACAGATGGAATTGGCTAACGGCTACCAGGAACTGACCGATGCGGATGAGCAACTGACGCGCTTTGAATACGAGCGAAAAACTGCAGTTGCCCGGGGTGAAGAACCCTTCCCGCTTGACCATTTGTTGATCGAAGCGATCAGGCACGGACTGGGTGACTGCAGCGGGGTGGCGCTGGGAGTCGACCGCTTGCTGATGTCACTGGTCAAACTGGATCACATCGATGCGGTGCTGGCGTTCAGTGACGAGCGCAGCTGATAATTCAGGCGGTATCCCTGTCAAGCGGCAGCGTGACGGCGACAATCAGTCCACCGTCCTCAGCATTACGCGCGCGGATGCTGCCACCATGATGCTTCACTGCATTGGCCACGATGGACAGCCCGAGACCATGACCTCCAGTGTCGCGGTCCCTTGACTCCTGCACGCGATAGAACGGTTCGAATATTTTCTCCAGCTCCTGCTCCGGCACGCCGGCGCCATAATCCCGGACTTCCAGCGTGACTCGGGATTTTCTCTTACTGGCATCCAGCGACAACAACACCCCGAGGTCAGGATCAGTGTACCGCAGCGCGTTTCGTAACAGGTTTTCCATGGCCCGCCAGAGCAACTCGCGGTCGCCATGAAAAACACAAGGCTGCTCCGCAATCCAGGAGACGCCAGGTTTGCCCTCGGGCACTTCGTAGTTAACCACTTCAACCAAGTCACTCATGAGCGCTGACAGGTCCAGATCCTCTTCCGACATGACCACCATTTCGGAGGTCTCCCGCAGCAGGCCCAGAACATCATTGACCAGGGATTCCAGGCGTTCGCTTTCCAGCGTGATCCGGTCGATTTCCGAACCGATTTCGCCAACCCCTTTCTGCCGGGCGATCTCGATCGCAACGCTCATCCTGGCCAGCGGCGAGCGCAGCTCGTGACTGACGTCCTGCAGCAACCGCTGGTTTGCCTGCTGCATGGCCTGCAGCCGGGCCGTCATGACGTCAAAGTCCGTGGCCAGCTGTCCGATCTCATCCTGCCGGGCCGGCATGGTCTTGCTGACTCGTGTCGCCAGGTCACCGGCGGCAATCTTGCGGCTGGCCTTGCGAAGTTCTTCCAGCGGCGTTGCCAGAGAGCGGGCCAGGAAATAGCTGATCAGGGCGCTGAGGATGGCCGCGGCGACCAGGCGCAAGGCAGTCCCCTGCGGCCCCGGCGCCAGCAGAGTCGTTGGCGGTGTCCGATTAACCGTCAAAATGGTATAGGCATCGCCCTGATCGTTTTCGAATTCCGTGGTATCCATCACGGTGCGGCGATCAACCAGCTGCTTGAGGGCATTGTCCCGGCCCAGCAACTCTTGCCCGTCGGCATCGACGACGTAAATATGACTGCGGGTCATGCGGGGAATATTCAACAACTCGTCGCGCAGACCCTTTCTGCCATCCATTTGCAGGGCCTGCTGGGCCCGCTGCGTAATCCGGATCATTCCCCGTGAAAACGTGTTTGCAGGTTCTTCGGCCCACTGCTCACGGGCGAGCTTGTCATTCAGCCAGCCGATCGTCGCCGAAAAGCCGACGATACTCAGCCACATCGTCAGAAACAGCTTCCAGAAAAGTGAAAGCATCCCCAATCAGGCAGTTCTGTACTGGTAGCCGATACCGCGAATGGTTTCGATACGATTGTCCCCGCGCGGATCCGGTCCCAGCTTGCGTCGCAGGTTGCTGACGTGCATGTCAACGCTGCGATCATGCGGCACCGGCTCTCTGCCCAGGGCCGACATGTAAAGATCGCGCTTGCTGACCACGTCGCCCCGATGCTGCAGCAGTTGGTACAGGATGCTGAACTCGGTGCTGGTCAACTCGACCATCTCGCCCGATTTCAGCAAGGTGCGGCTACCCGGGTTCAACTCGATATCGTCCAGCGCGATGACAGCTTGCTCGGTTGATGCCTGGCCACGCCGCATCACCGCCCTGATCCGGGCCAGCAGCTCGCGCGGATTGCATGGCTTGGGCACGTAGTCATCCGCACCCAGCTCCAATCCCAGGATACGGTCCATGTCGTCGCCACGAGCGGTCAGCATGATCACCGGCAGCTTACTCTCTTTGCGCAGTTCCCTGAGCACATCCATGCCGTTCATACCCGGCATCATCACGTCCAGAACGATGAGATCCAGACCGGGTTTGCGGGCTTCTTCCAGCGCAGCCAGTCCATCAGGCGCCAACCGCACCTGGAATGACTCGGATTCAAAATATTCTTTCAGCAGTCCGCTGAGTTCAGTGTCGTCGTCTGCCAGGAGTATCGTATTTTGCATGCTTGATCAACAGCTCGTTTTGCGCGTTGTTGTTACTGACCAGCCCACAGTTTAACCGTTCCAAAAAAAAGGCGCACCGAACTGCGCATTTTTGGTATTCCCATGATCGACCGGAGCTTACCGGTCGCTCAATCGAAATTCCAAAACAGGCGTAAATCCAGCGCGATTACGTATACTGTTTACAGGTGGCAGACGACTGGAGCATGACCGTCTTATTTTCGTTCTTCAAAAAGCGCCGATTTATCTCCCGGATCACCCGCCTGAACGAGTCATTGGGGATACCCGGGGATTATGCCCGGTCACGGTGCCTGACCGTCCAGATGGAGTCGCGCAAGCTGGTTTCCATCGGACCTGATATCTATGACCGTGACCAGAGAATGCTGCCCGGCGCAGCGATGGCGTGGCGAGCGATGCGGGATGCGGCTGCGCAAGATCAGGTCGAACTGCAACCGGTATCCGCTTTTCGCTCAGTCGACTACCAGTGCCACATCATCCGCCGGAAACTGGAACAGGGCCAGGACATCGAACAGATCCTGCAGGTGTCCGCAGCACCGGGCTACAGCGAGCATCACACCGGCAGGGCGCTGGATATCACGACACCCGGTTACGCGGTGCTGGAAGAGGATTTTGAACGCAGTGAGGCCTTTACCTGGCTTACCGAGTCAGCCGCGAATTATGACTTCGAGATGTCCTTTCCCCGCGAAAATCCGCACCGCGTCGCCTACGAACCCTGGCACTGGGCCTGGAGAGGATAAGGCTCAGTGAACAGAGCCTGAGATCTCTACCCGTTCAGCTTCGTCTTCACTGATCCGCGCGGCCAGGTCGAACGGCAGATGAATCTGCTCCAGACCCAGTCGCAGCAGCAGCATGCGCAACTCCTGCTGCAGCAGGGGATACAACTGCCGGGTGAGGCTCGCATGATTAGAGGTGAACTCCGAGACATCCATCGGCTCGCCCTCCATTTGCTGGTATATGGCTTCGATCGCCACCGAGGCAACGAACTTGGTTCCCGGGTTGTCCTTGCTGCCGCCTTTACACGTCAGGCGCGCAGTGACCTGGTAAGCAGGCAGCGCGTCACCCGTGTCGGTCTTCAGCATCCTCGGGGCCAGGTTTAACTCTACCTTGGCTTCCTGCGGGCCTGATTCCTTGCTCACCTCTATCAGCTTGGCCTTCAGGCTGGAAGTCTGAACGTGTTGCAGTACAAATTGGTCGAGTAAATTCATTCACTCAAGATGTGACCGTCGAGGTCCGCTTTCAAGTCATCAGAACAGTGTCTGCTGCTCGCCAGAAATACCAGGCGGCCGCGGAACGGTAAGGGGCCAGGTGAGCGGTCTGGTCAGCCACCTGCTCCGGCGCAGGCAATTCATCCAACCGGTAGACCGCCTGCACGCCCTTTTGGACACCCAAATCCGCTGACGGCATGACGTCCGGTCGCCCCAGGTTAAAAATCAGGTACATCTGCGCTGTCCAGGGCCCGATACCGCGGACCTGGCACAGGTTTTCCATAATTTCCTCGTCATTCAGACGGCCCATACGGTGCATCGGAACCAGCGAGCCGTTAAGCGACTTCTCAGCCAGGTCCTGCACCGCCAGCGCCTTGTTACGGGACAAACCCACTGCCCGCAAATCTTCGAACGCCAGGTCAGTGGCCTGGCCCGCTTCGGGCACCTGGTCGGTGAACAGGCCACAAAAGCGCCCATGAATCGTAGCGGCCGCCTTGCCGGATAACTGCTGATAGATTATGGCTGCGGCCAGCGCGTTGAACAGGTCGCGATCACGTGCGACTTTCAGTTTCAATGGCCCACAGCTGCTGATAAAACGCCCCAGAGAGGGACATTGCCTGCACAAAATGTCAACGGCCTGCTTGCGGTTATAACGCAGTCGGCTCAAGTCAGGATTCCGGCAAGGCTTTAAGCAGATCTTCCATTCGCTGAGTCATCGAAGTGAACTTGTACCCTGGAATGCGATAAGCCCAACCCCGCGTGCGGTTGTTGATTGTCTCGGCACGCTGGCGTGTCTCGTCATCACTTTCCTGCGACCCGCCGCGGGTCTCCAGCGCCGTCGTATAAAGCCCCGCTTCTAACCTCATCCAGAACTCGGCATCGTCAGTTTCCTCCGCGGCTGCAACTTCTATCAGTTCCGCATTTATCTGCAGGCCGTCGGCTGTCAGCAGGCTCAGTCGCGATGCATTCTCCCATCCCAGCTTGTCCTGAGGGCTGACGGAGTCCAGGCTGAGGTCGGCCAGCACGCTAGCGAGGGCGTTGACAGACCAGTTTGATTTTACTTCCCTGCCCGCAGGAATATCGAGCAACTGGAAGTCTTCCTCTTCAGCAGAGACTTTCGTAATTGCCACTTTTTCGCCATCGGGATGAATGACCTCAACCTCGACCACTTCCGCCTCGGAGATATCAATGATTGACGGGTCCAGCCAGGACGAGCGCTCGAGCGGCACTTCCAGAACGGTATCGATCAGGGCGCTGGCGGCGGAATCAGCCAGCCGGACATACTGGCCGGACCTGCCCCGGGCCCCGTTACCTGCAACCACCGCCGGCAAACCAGTGTCTGCTGCAAATTCGATCAGCACACCCGCAGCCGATTCAGAACTCACATCTTCCACACCCAGGCGATCATAGTATTCAGGATTAGCCGTCTTAGCTTCGACGATCCGGGCCTGTGACAGCGCCGACAGCAATTTGCGCAGGGTTTCCCAGTCGGCGCGGTAACTGGACGCTTCTTCGGCGATCCAGAGATCGCCCTTTCGCTGCAGGGTCACAATGATCTGGTTGCCCGCCGCGGTCAGCCTGAGCCAGTCAAGTTCATTGACCTGATCTGCCATGCCGGGCAACAACAGCCCCGATTCGGATACTTCATCCTGGCCGGTAGGCTCCGGCAGGATGAGAACGAAGGCGCCGACCAGAAAGGTGACGAACAGCAGCCATGAAAAGTGTTTTCTGCTCATGGGTTTTCCACTGGGTTCAATTGCGGGCGTGTCCGTTTCCGGCGCATGCGACTGCCATAAACCAGGGCGATGACCATCACGATGGCAGGCACCAGCGCTATGTTAAGCAATTTTAAACGGGTTCCAAGGCTATTGATGTCGCGTTGCAGGTCATGCTGAACCTGCCGCAACTCACGCCGGATCTCGAACTTGCGGTCAACAAACCGCTGGATTTCCTGCTGTTGTTCAGGGCTGATCACGGTCAGTTCACTTTCTCCCTTGGCAGCCTGCAGTTCAGTCAATTTCCGTTCCGTGTCTTCCAGTTCCATCTGCAGGCGTTCTTCGGTCGCCCGGTAGGATTTCTCGGCCGCCACGCGAATATCATCGACACGATCGAACGGCCGGCCGGAACTGGCGCGGGTGCGGATACTGATCAGATCCCGGTTGCCCAGCAGGTTGTCGACCACGTTCACGGCAAACGAACCGTTGTCCGCAAACGCGGTGGTGATGTCCTGGCCGAAAAACGGTTGACGCTGAATCCACAACCGGTCAGAAAGTGCATCCGTGTCAGCCACCAGCACGACGTTGATACCCGCTTCGCCAGCGGTTGCGAGATGTTCATCGTCTGTCCCTTGCGGTGCCTCGATCGACGCCTTCGCCTCCCCGGTCACCCTGGCGGCCAGCGCATAACGTTCACCCGTAGGATTGAAGTCGGTCATCAGGTCGGCAGGATTGGTCAGGAACCTGAGCCGTGAAGAGTCCATCGGTGCGGCATTTTCGCTGCTCATCACCAGCGGTTCGAAGCGGGTCCTGGCGTCGTTTTTCGCAGAGAACCAGCCCACGGAAGAAAAATTGACGACTTCCAGATCTGACGTAATGATGTCCTCATCGTCGAGCCCTTCCGCCGTCACGGACAGAATCCCGATATGCCGCGAACGGCTGGTTCCTATGCCAAATTGCAGGTCGCCAATTACCCGGGCAGGGTCGTATTCCACACCCCAGGCGTCCAGCATTGAACCCAGCGAGGATGCGCTGCCGGCCTGCAACTGGGCCATTGGATCGGCGGGATTACCCCGGTCCATTTCCGCAAAGGGATCCAGGTAAGCGATAAGGTGGCCGCCTCCGAGTACAAACTGCTCGACCTGGTACTGCATGGACATATCCAGATCCTTGGGGTGGATCAGCATCAACACATCGAGATCTTCCGGTAACTCGCCGGCGGTCGCATCGATTTCTTCGATCTGGAACAACTGGCTGAGTTGCTCATGCAGCACCCATGCAGGCTGCGCTGCCTGCGTCGCGGGATCGAATCCTCCACGCAGAGGGAGTGAAGACATCAGCCCCAGTGTTTTTCTCTCTGGGTTACCCAGCGATGAGATCATCTTGGCCAGGTCATACTCCAGGAACTTCTCCTTGGACGGCTGCAGAAAGGGCATCGCCTGCATGTCGTCCAGTGAATTACTTCCTGCAATCCCCAGGTAAAGCGAATCACCCGAAGCACCCACCGGCACCGCCTGTAATCCAAATGCCGTTGCCTCGTCCTCTGCCTCGGAAAACGGCTCGGGATCGATGCGCCTGAGCTTCAGCTTGCCCGGATTGTGGTTGACGAACTCCTCGACCAGCTCATCCACTCGGCGGGCGTAACTGCGAATTTGTGGCAGGTCCCGGCTGGCTTCTTGCGAGAAGAACAGGTAGAGCGTCACCGGTTCCTGCAAGTCATGGAGGATATTACGAGTCCCGCTGCTGAGCGTATACAGCTGATTTTCGGTCAGGTCGAACCGTAACCCCCGTAACAGGTTACTGGACAGCATGCTGGCCACCACGAAGAAAACCAGCAGCAGCAGCAGGGAACCGATTGAGTATATGGACTTTTTCTGCATGTCTGTTCCTTCAGTCGGCCTTTTTCAATTCCAGGACGATGGTATTGGCCATCAACCACAGCGTGATGACGAGTGCGAAATAAACCAGGTCGCGCAAGTCGATTACACCCCTGGAAATATCGGCAAAATGGGCCAGGAAACTGAAGTTGGCAATCGTATCCAGCAAAGCCTGCGGGGCCCAGCCTGAAAACAGGTTCATGACCATCGGCAAACCGCTCAGCATAAAGCCGAAGCAGACAACCAGGCTGAGAATGAACGCGACCACCTGGTTGCGGGTCAGGGCAGACATGCACGAAGCGATCGCCAGAAATCCGCCTGCCATCAGCCAGCTACCCAGGTAACCCGACAAAATCACACCGTTATCGGGCTGGCCCAGGTAATTCACGGTCACCCAGATGGGAAACGTCAGCAACAACGCTGTGCCCACGAAGAACCAGGCGGCAAGAAACTTTCCGGCAACCGCCTGCCACGTCGTCAAAGGCAGCGTCAACAGCAACTCGACGGTTCCTGAACGTCTTTCCTCGGCCCAGAGCCGCATACCGATTGCAGGCACCAGGAACAGGTACAACCAGGGGTGAAACTGGAAAAACGGCTCGAGATCGGCAATTCCCCGTTCATAAAACGAACCGATGTAAAACGTGAAGACACCCGCCATCACCAGGAAGATGACGATAAAGACCCAGGCGACCGGCGTCGAAAAATATCCCGTCAGTTCCCGGCGCATGACGTTCGAAATTGGCCCGGCAAATGTAGCCATTATGAAACCTCCCCCTGTGTCACCTGTCTGAACACCTCGTCCAGGCGCCCGGCTTCCAGCCGCAGTTCGCTGACCTGCCAGTCATGCTGGCGGACGGTATCTGAAATGACTTCGAACAACTTGCAGCCATCGGCAGGAAACACCGTGAGCTCACCTTCGCGCAGTTCAACTTTGCGCGCCTGCGACAATTCGCTGAGCACACTGGCTGCTTTTTCCGGCTGTTCAACCACCAGCGTGATGGCGTCATGGTAACGGGACCTGGCGATCAATCCCTGTGGCGTATCATCGACCAGCAAGCGGCCGTCCGAAATGATCATTGCCCGGTTACACAAGGCATCGACCTCTTCCAGCAGGTGCGTGGAGATCACGATGATTTTTTCACTGGCCATGTCGCGGATCAGATGCCTGACTTCATGTTTCTGGTTGGGATCAAGGCCATCGGTGGGTTCGTCCAGGATCAGAACACTGGGGTTGTGAATGATCGCCTGTGCCAGACCTACGCGTCTTTTAAAACCCTTCGACAGGGTTTCTACCGTCTGCTCCGGCACTCGGTCCAGGTTGAGCCGCTCGATGGCGGCACCGGCGGCTTTAATCGCGGCCTTACCATTGAATCCCCTGGCCCTGGCAATAAACTCCAGGAATTTTCGAACGGTCATCTCACCGTAGCTGGGCGCCCCCTCGGGCAGGTATCCCATGCAGCGCCGGGCGGCCAGGGAGTCATCAACAATGTCATGACCGTTTACCAGGGCCGTTCCGGATGTCGGCGCGAGGAAGCCGGTCAGCATCTTCATCGTGGTTGATTTGCCAGCCCCGTTGGGGCCAAGAAAACCCAGGACCTCACCTGCGCCCACTTCAAAACTCAAGCCATCCACGGCGACCAGATTGCCATACCGTTTGCACAAAGACCTGGACTCTATACTCAGATTACTCATTAAAAAATCCCACAATCACGCTCCCACACGTTCGTTCCTGCAAAAATTTAAGTCCCCGCAGACAAATTTCAAGGCTGCTCTTTCTTCATTTCTTCAATGCCTGTATCTTGACCTGCATATTTATGATTTCGCTCGACTTCAAAGAACTTGACCACATCCCGGATGGCCTCCTTGAGCGCCCTGCTTCAGCTTTGTACCAGCAAATCGACGGCCCGACGCTCATTCACCTCAAAGGACGCAACAAGCGCCCCCTCGTGGTGTCAGTTATCCAGCATGGCAATGAAATTACCGGCTGGGAAGCGATCCGCCGTCTGCTCAAAAGTCACTACCAGTTCGACGAATTGCCACGCTCATTATTGCTTTTTATCGGCAATCCGCTGGCAGCAAAACACCGCCTTCGCAGACTGGACGATCAACCCGATTTCAATCGTTGTTGGCCTGGCGGCAATGAAATGGACAGTGAATACACCCGTTTGTTCCGGAAAATACATGACCGGATGAGGGAGCTGAACCCCCTGGCCGTAATCGACATTCACAACAACACCGGACTTAATCCCCATTATGCGGCAGTTAATGTCATTCGTTCGGATTATCTGCGCCTCGCGTCGCTTTTTTCTTCAAAGGTGGTCTACTTCACAATGCCCGCAGGGACGCTCTCCCTGTCGATGTCTGAATATTGCCCCTCACTGACCCTTGAATGCGGACAGGCAGGTGAAATACACGGTACCGATCATACGCTGGCCTTCCTTGAAACCTGCCTGAACCTGGAGAATCTCTCCGGCAAGCCGGTCAGCGCGGATACCGTACACCTGTTCCACATGGTTGCGACGGTCTACGTCAATGATGATGTACTGTTCGGTTTTGGTCGCGTGCCGGCGGAACTTGCATTAAGAGAAGACCTCGACAAGTTCAATTTTTGCGAACTTCCCGCCGGTACTTCGTTTGGTGACCTGAACCAGGTGACGCGAAAACCGCTGGTTGCGGTCAATCCTGAAGGCGTGGATATAACCGATGACTACTTTTTCTTCGGGCGGGGACAGGTTGAAACCATCCGCGAGATCATGCCTTCCATGCTGACACTGGACCGCAGGGTGATCCAGCAGGACTGCCTGTGCTATTTGATGGACCGGATCCATTTCGAATTCGATGAAGAAGTGAGCGGCACGGAAATACTGCCCGAGGGCCTTCGCCGCTCAGACCGCCCCGGCAACCCCGTTGTATGATCAAGCCACTCATGACTTCTGTCACTGGTGAAGGACCGGCCCCGTCCCCAATGATTAAGTCATACCGAAAAAGGAGGAGTTCAGAATGAGCATGTGGTCAGCTATCGTTCTCATTGTCATGGCCGCAATGGCCGGCGAAGCCTGGCGGCACCACGTCAAGGCTCGTAGTTCTGGCTCGAATAAACAGGATGTCGAACGGCTCGAGCAGCGCATCGCGGAACTCGAAACCGAGCTGCGCGACCGCATCGAGACCTTGGAGCGCATCGTCACCGACGACAAGGTCGACCTGAAACGCCAATTCGACCACCTCGACAAAACCGGCTGACTCGCCGCGGAGGCGCGGGAGCAGGGAAGCGAAACTCCAGAGTGTGAGCCGGTTGGCGCAAGCCAGAGGCAAACCCAACCATGCCGTTGAGCGCAGCCGCCTTCCGCCAAAAGCGGAAGCAGGGAAGCGAAACCCCCTAAATCTGTCCGAGCTCGAATGCCTTCAACACTGCTCGAGTCCGGTCACGGACACCCATCTTGGACAGGATGTTGGACACGTGGTTTTTGACCGTCCCCTCGGCGACACCCAGTGAATTTGCTATTTCCTTGTTACTGTAACCACCGGCCATCAGCCTCAGTATCTCGGTTTCCCGATCTGTCAGCGGATCGGGCTGATCCAGGCTGGAGAAGTCGTTGTGCAGATTTTCCAGGCCCTTGAGTAAGCGCTGCGTCACTGCCGGTTTCACAATAGAACCCCCGTCTGACACGGTTTTAACGGCGTTGACGAGTTCAACCAGCGCCACGTCTTTGAGCAGGTAGCCCTTGGCGCCGAGGCGGATTCCGGCCAGCACCAGTTCATCGTCATCAAACGTGGTCAAAATGATGGTAGGCGGCAATGCATCATTCTGTGACAACTCTCTCAGAACATCCAGGCCGGACAAGCCGGGCATACGCATGTCCAGCAAAACGACGTCGGGCATCACTTCCGGGATCATCCTGATCGCTTCGGCGCCATCCGCCGCTTCAGCGATAACTTCTATTTCTTCAGACAATTCGAGCAGGCTGCGTACGCCTTTGCGCACCAGGTTCTGATCGTCAACCAACATTACCTTGATCATGCCATCCTCTCCACGGGTATCCAGGCCTGCAGTGAAAAACCATCACCGGGACTGCTTTCGATTTTCAGTTCTCCACCCATCAGCCGCAACCGTTCGGCCATACCGTTCAGGCCGTTGCCGGCCTTAACTTCGGTCACGCCGCGCCCATCATCACGGGCAGTCAGCGCCACCCCACTGACGTCCTGAACCAGACTGAGCCACAAATTCCGGGCCCGGGCATGGCGCACACTGTTGGTGACCATTTCCTGGGCACACCTCAGCAGCACCTGGGCACGGCGGGGATCGGTCATCGCCAGCTCGGAGGGCAAATCCAGGTGGATCACCGGTTCAGGAACACCACTCACCAGCGTTCTCAGCGCCGCAGCCAGGTCAACTTTGTCATCAACCCGCATATCATTGACGACCTCGCGCACATCGGCCAGCAGCAACTTGGCCAGCGAGTGAGCCTGTTGCACATGATCCAGCGCCTTGCCGTCGACCAGGTGAGTCGCTACTTCAAGGTTCAGCGTCAAGGCTGTCAGGTGATGCCCGACCAGGTCGTGCAGCTCCCGGGCGATCCGGACTCTTTCAGCAATTCTCGTATTGTCGGCCAACAGCGCCTGGGTTGCACGCAATTCAGAATTTACTTTGCGCAACGCATCGCGTGCAATATGCTGGCGCAGCGCAACCACGCCACTCATGAAGGCAAACAGGGAAATACCCAGGAAAACCCCACCGACGAAGGCCGTCTGGATGAATGAATCTGGCGAAATCGCATTGATCACGAAAACCAGCAGAACATTCTGCGAGATCAACCAGGTCAATGCCGGCGCCGCAGGCAACATCCACGGCAACAGGCCGGCGACCGTCAACAGCAGCAATCCGCCCAGCGATGTTTCAGTCATCAGGCTGACGCCCAGCGCACAGATCGTCAGAACAGAGAGCGTCACCAGCCGATGGGGAATACCGGAACGCACCGGCAGGGCCCCGGTCTGGTTCCAATAGGTCACTCCGAATACCAGGTGCAAAACCAACCAGGCCAGGTACTGGTTCAGATTCAGCGGATTCTCGGACCAAAACTGCATCGCGAACAATGGAATAGAAGCACACAGCCACGTGAACAGGCCTGCGTAACGAAGCAGTTCAATCGGGCGGTGTTTACTCTCGATGAATTCCATATGGACTCATATTACCGCAGTCTCCGTTATCCTATACCTCTCGAAAGTCATGCCGGGAAAACCTAATGACACAAGCCCAACCCGGGGTCATCCGTTATTCGGACATCGATCCTCTGCCACTGGTTCGATTACTTGCGCGATTTGGATTATTGCTGGATACCGAACCTGCCGGCGCCACCATCCCGGGTTCATACTGGGGTGACGAGGAAGCCGGGCTGGTCGGCAGCATGCTGAAAATCCGTGAAGACACGCCCATTCATTCGATCCTGCACGAAACCTGCCATTACATCTGCATGGATGATCGACGGCGCAAGGGGCTCGATACCGATGCCGGCGGTGATTACGCTGAAGAAAATGCCGTCTGTTATCTTCAAATCCTGTTGTCCGATGAACTGCCGGGCATGGACAGGCACCGGATGATGAGCGATATGGACGCCTGGGGGTATACCTTCAGGCTCGGGTCCGCGCGGGCCTGGTTCGAAAGGGACGCAGAAGACGCTCGGGGCTGGCTGCTGTCGCATCGGCTGATCGACAAGAATGAGAAGCCAAGCTTCCAACTCCGGGACCGGGACCGGGACGAATAATTGCGTGTGGCAATGATGAGCTACAGCCCCGGTACATCCTTGACAGAAAGGTCAGCACGTCGTAACGCCGGACACACATCAGTGACTTGATTTAGGCATATCGGCACCCATTGGTTTTAACTATGGATTTGATCCCTCAGGAATTACGGGCCGGACTGCTGATCGCCATCAGCCTGGCCATGACGCTGCTGGTCCTGTTTGTGCTGGCACGTTGGGCGCGGCGACGCAGTAAAGGCGCTGTCGTTGCCGGCGCCCTGTTATCGATGTTTGCGCCGGACCCAACGCTGGAGCGAAATATTCGACTTGCAGAAGAAGCCAGGCAGGTTCAATGCGAAGAGGACGAGGAAGGCGAAAACAAGGGCTGATCCCGGTGCCTGCTTTACTGCAAAGGAGGGAACGGCAACCATCCCTGGTACCAGGCCAACGCTGCGGCAGCCATCAACCCCCCCACGATGAGCCATGGAACATAACCGCGTTTCGGCTGCACGGCCGCCTGCGTCAGCACCTTTTCTGGCCGTAATCCAGGCGCCTGCAGAACCCAGCGACAATTGGCGATGCGTATTTCATCACCGCTGGCCAGGCTTGCCTGCTGGATCGCCTCGCCGTTTAACAGTGTTTCCATGGCCGGATCAAGGTTGGTCAATACCAGTCTGCCGTCATCGTTTTCCCGAATTTCCGCGTGCCGCGGCGCCACGCCCTCCTGGTCCACCCGCAGGTCGCAATCATCCGCCCGACCGATGAGTGAAACGCTGTCCAGATTGAACGGCTGATTGATGACCGGGCCCGAGGCGCCTTTTAATCGGTAGTTGCTCATGTCGTTTCTGATATGGAGTCGGGGTCTGTAGTTACAAGTTCCCGCAAAACGCTGGTGGCATATCCGCCGGGTGGCAATTCGAAACCGAGCTGGAGCTCCGCCCCTGACAGGTTCCAGCTCATGACCCGCGGCACCAGCCGCAGAGAGCGCCTGGCTGCTTTCATTCCGGCTTTCTCAAGGCCTTGCAGCAGCGCGTGATGATCCGCGAGAGCGGCCTGCTCGACAGCTGCAGCATCCCGCTCCGCTCCAACTCCATTTCGTCCCGCCAGCAGACCTCCGGGATGGATGTCGAATTCGGCACAACGGCGGTCCAGTTCAGGGTCTGGCATCCGGCAGGGAAACGTCGAATGGCTGCCATCCAGGCAGGCAATATCGCCATCGATCAGTCGGTTCCAGCTTCGGTCTTCCACCCGTCGTGAAAGCAGTTCATTGAACAGAAAACTCCTGACCGATGACAGGTAGATACTCTTCTTGTTCCTGGGTAAACGACCTCCCCGCTTCAGCCACTGGCTGCCACGAACCACGTTGAACCCACCATGGCCGAATCTCTGTGGCCCGAAATAATTGGGTACTCCTGCTTCTTTCACTGTTTCCAGCCGCCCCGCCAAGCCATTCGTGTTGCCCTCGAGGTCCCTGATGACCAACCTGAACCGGTTGCCTCGAAGTGCGCCCCGCTTAAGTTTTCGGTGATGCCGACAGGCCGTGATGATCCTGGCATCAGCCATTTGCCAGCCCTTCCAGTCCACATCGCCGGCTTCCTGCAGCCCGATTGAAAACCATTGCCGGGTCACTCCATGGCGGTCTTTCATGCCCGCATAACCCACCTCACGCCCGGCCACGCCCGCCAGTGACGCCAATTGCCGGGCAACCCAGTCAGTGTTCGCGCCACGTTTTTCGATTTCGAGCCAGAGGTGGTTTCCCTCATTCGAGGGGGTAATCAACGGTATTTCCTGAACCTCGAAGTCCTCGGGAAAAGCACGAATCCGTCCACGACACTCCGGCGCGCCCGCTGCGCGAGCCCAGTCCGGCAGGCTCCATCCAGTGGACATGGGTCAGGTCGGCGTAATCAGAACAATGGCCAGCGAGGCTATTCCTTCGCCGCGGCCACAAAAGCCCAGTTGTTCAGTTGTGGTGGCCTTAATAGACACCGCTCCGGAGGCCAATTCCAGGATACCCGCGATGACCTCCCTCATTGCAGCGGCATGCGGTCCGATTTTTGGTGATTCACAGACGATGGTCAGGTCGAGGTTGACTACACTCCAACCTGCGTCTCGCAACAATTGGTTGACCTCGGCAAGCAGTATTTTGCTGTCCGCGTCACGCCAGCGTTGATCCGATGGCGGAAAATGCTGGCCGATATCCCCAAGGGCCGCAGCGCCCAGCAGGGCATCGCAGAGTGCGTGCAGGGCCACATCACCATCCGAATGCGCGGCCAGGCCCTGTTGATGGGGAATCCGGACACCGCCGAGCATGACGTGATCACCGTCAGCAAATACGTGGACGTCGAGTCCCTGGCCAACCCGGAAACTCATGGCATCACTCCCTGACGGATTGTCGCTGCAAAATGAACTCGGCCAGGGCAAGATCCTCCGCACCGGTGATCTTGATGTTGGTGGAAGAGCCTTCAACCAGCAGCGGAAAAGCCCCGACCCGTTCCATCGCGGCAGCGTCATCGGTGGGCAACAAGCCAGCGGACAACGCGGATTCGAGGTTTTTCGCCAGTTCACGAATCCGGAACAATTGGGGCGTCTGGGCTGCCCAGAAACGGCTGCGGTCGATGGTACGCTCAATCAGGCCACCATCATCGGCCAGCTTGAGGGTATCGTTGACCGGTGTCGCCAGGATGGCGCCATCGGAATGTTCCAGACCCACTCTCAGCAGCCGGTTCAAATCCTCGCTGGACAGGCAGGGCCGCGCCGCATCGTGCACCATCACCCACTCACAGGCAGGATCATTATCCATGATACTGCGCAGACCGTTCATTACCGTCTGCGCCCGGCTATCGCCGCCAATGACGGTACTGACCCGCGGAAAGGAAGGCCGCACCAGCTCATCGAAAATACCGTCATCCGAAGCGAGTGCAACGGTGCACGACTGAACGCTCTCGTGATTCATCACGGCGGCGAGACTGTGCGCGATTACCGGCAGTCCCAACAAGTGCGCATATTGCTTCAACGTGGTGCCACCAAAACGAACGCTGTGACCCGCTGCGGGAATCAGGGCGTGCACCGCTTGTCCGTTCATGATTTACTCCCTGCTGCCGTCGTCACCGGTCTCTTTCTCACCGGGAACGACCTGGTAAAATTCCTCGTTTTCCTTGACCATGCCCAGCTCACTGCGGGCCCGTTCCTCTACCGCCTGCAAACCCTGCCTCAAGTCCTCTACCTCGGCCTGGAGCTCCTGGTTGCGAAGAGCCAGGGCTGCATTTTCCTTTGCCTGTTCCTCGACGCGAACGGCCAGTCTTTTAACATCGCGGTAGCCACCTTCTCCAAGCCACATCTTTAACTGCAGGGCAATCAGCACCAACAGCAATATGGCCAGCAGGGAACGCATCAGCTCCAGTTACGAATATTCGCAAACGCCCGTGCACCCGCATAGGAACCTCGCGCGCCAAGGGCTTCTTCGATACGCAACAACTGGTTGTACTTCGCCACCCGGTCGGAGCGGCACAGGGAACCGGTTTTGATCTGGGTTGCCGATGTCGCGACCGCAAGGTCGGCGATGGTCGTATCTTCGGTTTCACCGGAACGATGTGATATGACCGCACTGAACCCGGCAGCTTCTGCCATGGCAATAGCTTCCAGCGTCTCGGTCAGCGTCCCGATCTGGTTCAACTTGATCAGGATCGAGTTGGTGATCCCCATTTCGATTCCGCGGCGGAATATTTCCGTATTGGTCACGTACAGGTCATCCCCGACCAGCTGACAGTCCTCACCAGTGAGTTGAGTCAGGACGTCCCACCCATGCCAGTCGTCCTCGTCCATGCCATCTTCAATACTGATGATCGGGTATTGGCGAACCCATCCGGCCAGGTATTCGGCAAATTCACCCGGTTCGAAGGATTTCCCTTCGGACTCCAGCAGGTACTGCCCATTTTCAAAAAACTCGGAAGAGGCGACGTCGAGTCCCAGGCTGACGTCCTGCCCGACGCGGTAACCGGATTTTTCAATCGCCTCCAGGATCGTCTCCACCGCCGCCTCGTTGGATGGCAGGTCAGGGGCAAATCCGCCTTCGTCACCCACCGCCGTGTTCAGGCCTTTACCGTTCAAAACAGATTTCAGGGAGTGGAAGATTTCAACGCCACAACGCAGTGATTCCCGGAAAGAACCGACGCCCCAGGGCAGGATCATGAATTCCTGCATATCCACGCTATTATCAGCATGGGCACCACCATTGATGATGTTCATCATCGGCACGGGCAGCAATAATTCGTCACTTTGTGCAAGATGGGCCCATAACGGCTGTCCTTCTTCAGCCGCCATCGCATGGGCTGCCGCCAGCGACACGCCCAGCAGGGCGTTGGCACCCAGGTTCGCTTTGTTGGGGCTGCCGTCCAGTTCGATCAACGTGGCATCGAGCGCCGCCTGGTTGCCTGCGTCAAAGCCGGTCAGGGCCCGGGCGATAGTACCGTTGACGTTTTCGACAGCCTGCATGACACCTTTACCGCCATAACGCTGCATGTCCCCATCCCTCAGCTCAATGGCTTCGCGGGCGCCGGTGGAAGCCCCGGAAGGCACAGCTGCCCGTCCGAAAGCGCCTGAATCGAGGGTGATTTCGGCTTCCAGCGTCGGGTTGCCACGCGAATCGAGAATTTCCCGGGCATGAATCGATTTAATTTCTGACATCAATAATCCTTTTCTTTTACGTGTTGAGTTAAGTCATCAGCGCGTTTCGCTTGCTGACGGCATCGAGTTCTCTGAGTGTTTCCAACAGCCCTTCAATCTGGCCAAGTGGCCATGCATTCGGACCGTCGCTCATCGCGCTGTCCGGTTCGGGATGGGTTTCCATGAACAGGCCGGCAACGCCCACTGCGACAGCCGCCCGGGCGAGCACGGGTACAAACTCACGCTGGCCTCCGGACGACCCGCCCTGCCCTCCGGGTAACTGGACGGAGTGGGTGGCATCGAAAACAACAGGACAGCCGGTTTCACGCAACACAGCCAGGGAACGCATGTCCGAAACCAGGTTGTTGTAACCAAAGGACGCGCCACGTTCACACACCAAGATTTTCTCGTTGCCGGTTGAACGCGCTTTTGCAACCACGTTCTTCATTTCCCAGGGGCTGAGGAACTGCCCTTTCTTCAGGTTGACGGGAATACCGGCCGAAGCGACACGGCGCACGAAGTTGGTCTGGCGGCACAGAAAGGCCGGGGTTTGCATGACGTCTACCACGGTGGCAACGGCGCTGATATCGGTATCTTCGTGGACATCCGTCAAAACGGGCAATCCCACCTGCCGCTTGACTTCGGCGAGAATTCGCAGCCCTTCATCGACACCCAGGCCTCTGAAGCTGTCTCCCGATGTGCGATTGGCCTTGTCGAAAGACGATTTATAAACCAGCGGAATTTCCAGCCGCGAACAGATTTCTTTCAGCGCGCCGGCCGTGTCAATTGCCAGTTGCTCGGACTCGATCACGCAAGGCCCGGCAATGAGGAAAAAAGGGTGATCGGGTCCGGCTTCGAAGCCGCACAGTTTCACAATTGCACTACTCCCTGCGGCAATTCACCCTGTTGCTGGCGCAGGGCTGCTTCGATAAAGCCGGTGAACAACGGGTGGCCGTCACGCGGGCTGGAAGTGAATTCAGGATGAAACTGGCAAGCCAGGAACCAGGGATGATCAGCAATCTCGATGATCTCTACCAGGGTTTCGTCCATCGACATTCCTGACAACACCATGCCATGCTTCTGGAATATATCACGGTAGCGGTTGTTGAACTCGTAACGGTGGCGGTGGCGTTCGGTGATAATTTCCTTGCCGTAAAGCCTGCGCGCCAGGGATCCATCACGCAGGCGACACTCCTGGCCACCCAGCCTCATGGTGCCCCCCAGGTCGGATTGCTCGTCCCGTTGCTCCAATTTTCCGGAGGCATCCAGCCATTCGGTTATCAGGCCGATGACGGGGTGCGGGGTAGCCGGATCGATTTCAGTCGTGTTTGCGCCTTCCAGGCCGCAGACGTTGCGGGCAAATTCGACCGCTGCCGCCTGCATCCCGTAGCAGATCCCAAGGTAAGGCACATTGTTCTCGCGGGCATGCCGGATGGCGTTCACCTTTCCTTCGAAACCCCGCTCTCCAAACCCACCCGGTACCAGGATCGCGTCGACATCATCCAGAAGTGACAGGTCGTTATCTACCAGGTCGTCTGATTCCAACCTGCGGATTTGGACCTTGATGCGCTGCTGCAATCCACCATGGACAATCGCTTCGGTCAATGATTTGTAGGCATCGTGATGTTCGACGTATTTGCCGACCACGGCGACGGTCACTTCGTGCAGCGTATTTACGGTGCGGTCTACAACGCGCAGCCAATCATCGAGATTGGCCGGGCCGACCTTGTCTTCCAGCCCGAATCCTTCCACCACGATGTCGTCAAGATGTTCCTCGTGCAACATGATGGGAATGTCATAAATGCTGTTTCTGGCATCCAGCGCAGTGATGACGGCCTTTTCGGGTACATTGGTGAACAGCGCGATCTTGGCCCTTTCAGATTCCGACAGTTCAAACTCGGAACGGCACAGCAGAATGTCCGGCTGAATGCCGATCGAGCGCAATTCCTTGACGGAATGCTGGGTCGGCTTGGTCTTGATTTCATTGGCAGCCCGCAGAAAGGGGACCAGCGTCAGGTGCATAAACATGGCGTTACGCCCGTATTCGACGCCGAGTTGCCTGATCGCTTCCAGGAATGGCAGGGATTCGATATCACCCACCGTGCCACCAATCTCGATCATGGCCACATCGAAACCTTCTGCTGCGCGGCGCACCCAATCCTTGATTTCATCGGTTACATGAGGAATCACCTGCACGGTGGCGCCGAGGTAATCGCCTTTCCGCTCTTTGGCAATAACGTTGCTGTAAATTCGTCCGGTGGTACAGTTGTTCAGCTGACCCATGCGCGTGCGAACGAATCTCTCATAGTGCCCCAGGTCGAGATCTGTTTCAGCGCCGTCGTTGGTTACGTACACTTCACCATGTTGAAACGGGCTCATCGTGCCGGGATCGACATTGATATAGGGATCGAGCTTGACCAGCGTGACCTTCAGGCCGCGTGATTCGAGAATGGCCGCCAGGGCCGCCGCCGACAGGCCTTTCCCGAGTGAGGAAACCACGCCGCCGGTAACAAAAATAAGTGATGCCATGCCAGAACCCTGTGTCTGTAACGTGCCAGATGAATGTAAAATTATTGGAGAAGTTCTGGAACCACATTGTACGTTATCCACAAGCCACTTGAAAACCATTGGTAAACAGGTGAACATCCCTTGCGCCGCCAGTAAGTCGGTGACCGACACGAAAATAGGATGAGCAACAAATACCGCGCAGAAGACATTGAAGTCCTGACTGGCCTGGAGCCCGTCAAACGGCGACCGGGCATGTATACCGACACGGCCCGGCCAAACCACCTGGCGATGGAAGTCATCGACAACAGCGTGGATGAAGCGCTGGCCGGACATGCAGGCCAGGTTTCCGTCATCGTATTCGAAGACGGTTCGGTGGAAGTTCTGGATGACGGCCGCGGTATGCCGGTCGATATTCACCCCGAACAGGGCATACCCGGGGTGGAGCTGATCCTTACCAAGCTGCATGCCGGCGGAAAATTTTCCGACCAGAATTATCAATACGCCGGCGGTTTGCACGGCGTGGGTGTGTCGGTGGTTAACGCGCTCTCTGAGAAACTGGAAATCTGGATCAAGCGTGACGGGGCCGAGCACTACATGGCGTTCGCCGCTGGTGAAAAAACCAGCGAACTGGAAGAAGTGGGCACCGTCGGCCAACGCAATACGGGTACGCGGATCCGTTTCTGGCCCGACCCCTCCTATTTTGACTCTCCCCATTTTTCACTCAAACGGCTGCGCCACCTGCTGCGGGCCAAGGCCGTACTTTGCCCCGGCCTGACCGTTACGCTGACCATCGACAAGTCCGGGGAGAAAGAAGAATGGTGCTACCACGAGGGCCTGACTGACTACCTGCAGTCGGAATTGCTGGGCTATGGCTGTCTGCCGGAACAACCATTCAACGGTGAAATGAAAGGCTCGGACTCAGAGGTCAGCTGGGCGCTGTGCTGGCTGCCGGAAGGCGGGCAGTTGCAGGAAAGCTACGTCAACCTGATCCCCACGGCTCAGGGTGGGACTCATGTAAACGCCTTGCGAACCGGGCTGGTCGATGCGCTCCGGGAGTTTTGTGAACATCACAATCTTTTGCCGCGGGGGCTGAGACTCACACCGGACGATATCTGGGAAAAAATCAGCTACATACTGTCGGTCAAGCTATCCGACCCTCAGTTCAGTGGGCAGACCAAAGAGCGGCTCTCTTCACGCGCCTGTGTGCCGTTCATTTCCGGTGTCATCAAGGATTCATTCAGTCTCTGGCTGAACCAGAATGTCACCGAGGGCGAGGCCATCGCCCAGCTGGCGATCAGCAATGCGCAGAAACGCATGAAATCCGCCCGCAAAGTGGTGCGGAAGAAAGTCACCCAGGGACCTGCCCTGCCCGGCAAACTGGCCGACTGTACGTCGCAGGATCTGTCCTGGACAGAGTTGTTCCTGGTGGAAGGGGATTCGGCAGGAGGATCGGCCAAACAGGCACGCAACCGTGAGTTCCAGGCCATCCTGCCGCTGCGCGGCAAGATTCTGAATACCTGGGAAGTGGAATCTGAATCAGTCCTGAGCAACCAGGAAGTCCATGATATCTCGGTCGCTATCGGGGTGGACCCCGGTTCCAGCCAGATCAGTGGGCTGCGTTATGGCAAGATCATAATCCTGGCGGACGCCGACTCGGATGGCCTGCATATTGCGACCTTGCTGGCGGCGCTGTTTCTGAAGCACTTTACGGCATTGGTCGAGACCGGACATGTGTTCGTCGCCATGCCACCGCTGTTCAGGATCGATGTCGGCAAAGAAACCTTTTATGCGCTGGACGACGAGGAACGAAAAGGCATCCACGAACGTATCGTGGCGGAGAAAAAGAAGGGCAAGGTAATGGAAACCCGCTTCAAGGGCCTGGGTGAAATGAACCCTTTGCAGCTGCGCGAGAGCACGGTCGATCCCGATACCCGCCGGCTGGTTCAGCTGACGGTTGAAAGTCACTCGGCAACGACCCGTGTGATGGACATGCTGCTGGGCAAGAAACGGGCGCCCGATAGAAAAGCCTGGCTTGAAGATAAAGGAAACCTGGCGACTGTCTGAGGAGAAAACTGATGAGCCAAAGAACTGAAATCGAACGGGCGATCAACCTGTTTATCGATGCAATCAACCGCAATGACGCCAGCCAGATCCCACTCACCGAAGATGTCATTATGTCCGGGCCGATGATGGCTGAACCGACCATCGGCGAAGCGGAAGTCCGCAATTACCTCAATGAGACGTCTCCTTTCATCGCACATCTTGACTTGCGCGAGACCCTGATCGAGGGCGACCGGGCCGCGATCATCGTCAAGTTCACCGGCATCAACGGCGTAGTAATAGAGGGCGCAGAGTTTTTCACCTTCCGGGATGGAAAAATCGCCAGTGACCATATCTACTTCGACACTCGCCGGTTGTTCAAGGGAGCAAACTGATCGACAGTGCCCTCTGGTTGCGTGGTTTTCGCCCGTTCTTCCTCGCAGCATCCCTGTTTGCCATCTTTACGATGGCCATGTGGCTGGGCGTGTACCGGTTTGGTCTGCAACTGCAACTGGACGGGTTATCCATGTTTCAGTGGCATGCGCATGAAATGATTTACGGATACTCGATGGCCATCGTCGCCGGCTTTCTGCTGACGGCAGCCTGGAACTGGACCGGCGAAAAAACTGCCGCAGGAGCCAGCCTCGCCTGGGTATTTGCGCCCTGGGTCATCGCCCGGCTGTTGATGGCCCCCGGAACCCCTTACCTGGTTTACGCCGCCGCTGCCGACCTGGTCTTTCTGCTGGCGACCGGATTCGCCATCTGCCGGCCCATTATCAAAGCCCGGCAAAAACGCCAGATCCCTGTTTTGCTGATCCTGTCATTGCTGCTGCTGAGCAACCTGGCATTCTATCTCGGCGCAGCGGGTCTGCTGGAATCCGGCGTTCACCTCGGAATCTATGGCGGACTCTACATCGTGCTGGGCCTGGTGCTTTTCATGGGCCGGCGAGTCATCCCTTTTTTCACCCAGAGAGGGGTCGGTTACGAAGTGGAACTCAAGAACGCCCGCTGGAACGACATCGCCACTTACATCTTTTACCCGCTGTTCCTGGTCTGCGAACTGGCCTTTCCGCAAAGCATTGCGGGGGCGCTGCTGGCGGCAGCTCTGCTGGTTTCAAATTCCATCCGCGTCAATGGCTGGCACACATTGGGCATCTGGCAGAAACCCTTGCTCTGGGGTCTGTTCGCGTCTTTCATCATGATTAACCTGGGCTTTCTGTTGCGTGCCCTTTCGCCATTGACGACGTTACCTGATTACATCCACGTACATGCTTTCGCCGTTGGCGGCATCGGCATCGTGACCGTCAGCATGATGGCACGGGTTACCCTGGGCCATACCGGCAGGAATGTTCACCAGGCCCCGCCGGTCATGACTTTACTGCTTTTTTGCATGGTCCTGACCACGGCGGTCCGGGTATTTTTCCCGCTGGTCGATCCATACAATTACCAGTTCTGGATCACGGTTGCCGGCGTACTATGGATGGTTTCATTCACCCTGTTTTCCATCGTTTTCATCCCCATGCTGGTGGGGCCAAGAGTTGACAACAAACCATGACCGAGATTACCCAGTCTTTTTCCGACCACGAACAGATACCTCTCAAGGATTATGCCGAGAAAGCCTACCTGGATTACTCCATGTATGTCGTTCTCGACCGGGCGCTGCCGCATGTTGGCGATGGTTTGAAGCCGGTTCAGCGGCGCATCATTTACGCAATGAGCGAGCTCGGTCTGAGCGCCAGCTCGAAACACAAGAAATCTGCCCGAACGGTCGGCGATGTCATCGGCAAGTTCCACCCACACGGCGATTCCGCCTGTTATGAGGCCATGGTGCTGATGGCCCAGCCTTTCGCTTTTCGCTACCCACTGGTCGATGGCCAGGGAAATTTTGGATCGCCCGACGATCCCAAGTCATTCGCAGCCATGCGCTACACGGAGTCCCGGTTGACGCCTTACGCCAAGACACTGTTGCGTGAACTGGGCATGGGAACCGTTGACTGGGGGCCAAACTTCGACGGCACGCTGAAAGAACCGCTGATGCTGCCGTCGCGCCTGCCAAACGTTCTTCTCAATGGCAGTACCGGCATCGCGGTTGGCATGTCCACTGACATTCCACCGCACAATCTGCGCGAGGTTGTGTCCGCCTGTATTCGCCTGCTGGAAAGTCCTAAATCGACCGTCGCCGAACTGTGTGAACATGTCAGGGGCCCGGACTACCCCACCGACGCGGAGATCATCACTCCAGCTGAAGACTTGCAGGCGATCTATGAAACGGGCAACGGCTCGGTCAAGATGCGCGCTGTCTGGGAAAGGGAAAATGGCGAAATCGTTATTACCGCGCTGCCCCACCAGGCTTCACCTGCCAAGATCCTGGAGCAGATCGCCACGCAAATGCAGGCCAAGAAACTGCCGATGGTAGAAGACCTGAGAGATGAGTCCGACCACGAAAACCCGACGCGCCTGGTGATCGTACCGCGTTCCAATCGCGTCGATCTCGAACAGCTGATGAACCACCTGTTCGCGACTACCGACCTGGAAAGGAACTACCGCGTCAACCTGAACATTATTGGGATCAGTGGCAAGCCCCAGCTGCTCAACCTCAAAGATCTGCTCAAACAATGGCTCAGTTTCCGGATGGATACCGTGGTGCGGCGTCTCAACCACAGGCTCGACCAGGTCGTGGACCGGCTGCATATCCTGGAAGGCCTGCTGGTCGCTTATCTCAATATCGATGAAGTGATTCACATTATTCGCCATGAGGACAAGCCGAAACCCGTGCTGATGAAGCGTTTTAGCATCACTGGAACCCAGGCGGAAGCCATCCTCGAACTGAAGCTGAGGAATCTCGCCAAGCTGGAAGAAATGAAGATCCGTGATGAGCAGGATCTGCTGTCCGATGAACGCGCTGAACTGGAGAAACTCCTCGGCTCGAAAGCCAGGCTCAAAACGTTGATCAAAAAGGAATTGCTCGAGGACGCCGAGACCTTCGGAGATGAACGGCGCTCGATCCTGGTTCGCCGGGAAGCTGCCCAGGCGCTGCGCCAGGAAGACCTGATTCCTTCTGAGCCATCGACGATCGTGCTGTCGCGCTCCGGTTGGGTTCGCGCCGCCAAGGGGCATGACATTGATCCAACGACCATCAACTACCGGGCCGGAGACGAATATCAGCACTCCGCCCGTGGACGCAGCAATGAACAGGCGGTTTTTCTTGATTCGAGAGGCAGGGCATTCTCGCTGTCCGCGCACAGCCTGCCATCTGCCCGCAGTCTCGGCGAGCCGTTGTCCAGCCGCTTTACGA